>OLGV01000042.1_pt1 | contig 51811 bp, 36 predicted proteins | sample 1605761 | NCBI WGS metagenome assembly OLGV01 (sample SAMN03283245) | human gut metagenome | biome: human-associated habitat; material: feces | host: Homo sapiens | place: Peru | collected 2012
AGAATCCCGAGTGGCTCGCATGCGCCGTTCAAGGGGCAGAATTCCTCAAGAAGTACGGTCATGACGACAATTGGGACTTTTACTTTTCGCTCAATCGCGAGGGCCGGCCTTTAGTTCAGCCCTACAATATCTTCTCCAACACTTTCGCCTGTATGGCGTTTGCGCAGTTGGCGAAGGCCACCGGAAGCGACGAGTATGCACAGATTGCCCGCAAGATCTTCAGTCGCATACTCGAAAGGCGTTCAAATCCCAAGGGCCAGTGGTGCAAGGCATATCCCGGGACCCGTCCGATGAAGGATTTTGCTCTCCCGATGATTATCTGCAATATGGCTCTTGAGATTGAGGACATTCTTGAGGATAAGGACATCCTCGAACAGACCATAGACACTTGCCTCCATGAGATTCTGGATGTTTTCTACCAGCCGGAACTCGGCTGTATGCTCGAGAACGTTTCTTCGCTTGACGGCAAGCCCCTCGATTGTTTTGAGGGACGTGAAATAAACCCGGGGCACGACCTTGAGGCTTTGTGGTTTATGATGAATCTCGGTGTCCGTCGTGGAGACAAGGCCCTGATTGAAAAGTTAGTTGAAATCTCGCTGCGGGTCATAGAACGCGGATGGGACAAGGAGTACGGCGGAATATTCTACTTCCTTGACGTCAAGGGCGCTCCTCAGCAGAAGCTCGAATGGGATCAGAAACTCTGGTGGGTGCACATTGAGTCGGCAATTGCGATGCTCAAGGGCTATCAGTTGACCGGGAATGAGAAATGCCTTGATTGGTTTTTGAAATTGGATGATTATCTTTGGACACATTTTAAGGATAAGGAATATCCTGAGTGGTTCGGCTACCTGAATCGTCGGGGTGAGGTGCTGCTGACTTTGAAGGGCGGCAAGTGGAAGGGGTGTTTTCATGTGCCGAGGGGGTTGTACCAGTTGTGGCAACTCGCTGCTGAATGTGGGCGGGGCGAATAAAAGAAAAATTATATGACTGACAGACGAGGTTTTTTGAAAACTGTAGCGGCGGCGGCTTCGGCGGCTGCCGTTTCGTCGGTTCTTCCGACGGCGTGCGGACGTGCGGGCGAGAATGATGTGATTGCCGGAGCTGCAAGTGGCAGCAGCGGTCTCATAGTCCCGAAGGCTCAAGGACTCCGCATCACCGGAACGTTCCTCGATGAGATTTCCCACGACATTCCGCATCAGAACTGGGGCGAAAAGGAATGGGACAGGGACTTTCGGTACATGAAGTCCATCGGCATCGATACGGTGATCTGCATCCGCTCCGGCTACCGCAAGTTCATCACCTATCCTTCGCCCTATCTCCTTAAAAAGGGATGCTACATGCCGTCAATGGATCTTATCGACATGTTCCTGCGTCTTGCGCAGAAGTACGGGATGAAGTTCTGGTTCGGACTGTACGATTCCGGGAAATACTGGGACACGGGTGATATGTCCACCGAGATAGAGGCGAACAAATATGTCATTGACGAGGTGTGGAAGATGTATGGCGAGAAGTACGACAGCTTCGGAGGCTGGTACATCAGTACCGAAATCAGCCGCAAGACCAAGGGTGCGATAAATGCCTTCCACGAAATGGGACGCCAGTGCAAGGAGGTTTCCGGCGGGCTTCCGACATTCATCTCCCCATGGATTGACGGAAAGAAGGCCGTTATGGGGACCAATCTCAAGACTCGCGCGGATGCTGTTTCCGTGGAAGCCCATGAGAGGGAATGGAACGAGATTTTTGACGGAATCCACGATGTCGTCGATGCTGTCGCATTCCAGGACGGGCACATTGACTACGACGAGCTTGACGCCTTCTTCTCCGTGAACAAGAAGTTGGCGGACAAGTACGGGATGCAGTGCTGGACCAATGCCGAGACCTTCGACCGCGACATGCCTATCCAGTTCCTGCCAATCAAGTTCGACAAACTGCGGATGAAACTGGAGGCGGCCGCACGCTGCGGATACGACAAGGCCATAACCTTTGAGTTCTCACATTTTATGTCCCCTCAGTCCGCGTATCTGCAGGCTGGACATTTGTATGACCGCTATAAAGAATATTTCGGAATATGAAAAAAGAAAATGTTGGATATGTGATATTCCTTTCGTTTGTTGCGGCAATCGGAGGGATTCTGTTCGGATATGACACGGCGGTGATTTCCGGAACGACGACGAAGGTTGCGGAGCAGTTCGGACTCGACACGATGCAACTGGGCTGGTATGTGGGCTGTGCCCTCATTGGCTCTATCATTGGAGTTGCCTCCGCCGGAATCATCAGCGACCGTTTCGGCCGCAAGAAGGCAATGCTGTTCTCCGCGTTTATGTTCAGCCTTTCCGCTATAGGCTGTGCCGTCTGCAACGGGTTCACCCAGCTTGTCGTCTACCGCATCATCGGAGGCGTGGGCATCGGAGTCGTCTCAATTGTCTCCCCGATGTACATTTCTGAAGTGGCGATGGCTCAGAGGCGCGGAACTCTCGTCTCGCTCTATCAGCTTGCCATCACGATGGGCTTCTTGTTCGCCTACCTGATTAACTGGTTGATTCTCGGAGTCGCTGAGAATGCTGCGACCGATCCTTCGTGCCGTCTGGCATCAGACTTCTCCAACAAGCTTTTCGTTGATGAATATTGGCGCGGCATGCTCGGCTCGGAGACCATTCCGGCCCTATTGTTCTTCTTCATCATTTTTCTGATTCCGGAAAGTCCAAGATGGCTCATCGTCCGCGGCAGGGGAGCAGAGGCTACCGCAGTCCTCCAGCGCATCTATGTGACCGCAGACGAGGCGGAGCGTCAGAAGGCCGTGACGGAAGAGTCCATCAGCGGCGAGGCAAAGTCCGAGTGGAAAGCCCTGCTCTCGCCAGGCATCATGAAAGCTGTCCTAATCGGTTCGGCCATCGCCATACTCGGTCAGTTCATGGGCGTGAACGCCGTGCTCTACTATGGCCCGGAAATCTTCAAGGAAGCCGGTCTCGCATCTGGAGACGCGCTCTTCTCCCAGGTGCTTGTAGGTGTGGTGAATATGGTTACGACAGTCATTGCCCTTCTCATCATCGACAAGGTGGGTCGCAAGAATCTGGTCTACTGGGGCGTATCCGGCATGATTCTCTCCCTGCTGATGATAGGCTTCTACTTCATATTCCCGCAGCAGCTCGGCAGCATCTTCATGCTTGTGTTCTTCTTGTTCTATGTATTCTGCTGCGCGATTTCCATCAGTGCCGTCGTTTTCGTCCTCCTCTCGGAGATGTATCCGAACAATGTCCGCGGCATCGCGATGTCCATCGCCGGACTTGCCCTCTGGGTCGGCACCTACCTTATCGGCCAGCTCACTCCATGGCTTCTTGCCAATGTGCCTCCGTTCGCCCCTGCCGGCACCTTCTTCCTCTTTGCCCTGATGTGCATTCCATATCTTCTCATCATGTGGAAACTCGTCCCGGAGACGACCGGCAAGTCCCTTGAGGAAATCGAGCGTTGGTGGACGGGCAAGTAAGCCGTACTTTTCAAAAATGTGGGCGAACAATTGTCCTGCGGGATTGTTGAAAAATAAAAAACTTGATATATTTGTGCCGGGTTTCGCCCGGCATTTTCTTTTTCGTGCCGGAAAACAATGTGAACTTACAATCAATTTTGATGGGGGGGGGTATCGGACATACGCAGTTTGAGGCGGTGTACACGCAGTATTACGCGCGGTTCGTGATAATCGCGCGGAGGTATGTGCGTGATGTGGCCGTGGCGGAAGACATAGTGATGGAGAGCTTTGCCTCGTTTTGGGAAAACCGGGAGAGGATCGCCTTGGAGACAAATCTGCCGGCCTACGTCGCCACCTCAGTCCGTAACAACTGCCTAAACTGGCTGAACGCCCAGACACTCCACCTCGCGAAACTGCAGGATATTCATAGCCTCCAAACCCGCAACATAGTGGCGAGCATCCGCTCACTCAATGCCTGCGACCCTCAGCGGCTCTTCACCGACGAGATACGCGCAATTGTTGAGCGCGAGATGCACACCATGCCGCAGGTCACACGCCAGGTCTTCGAACTCAGCCGCTTCTGCGGAAAGACCTATGCCGAAATCGCCGAGGCCCTCGGTATCTCACAGCGCCGCGTCACGTCCGAGATGCAGCGCGCTCTCGCCATCATGAGAAATGCCCTCAAGGATTATCTTCCGGTCTCTCTTATTCTATGGATGCTGAATGTCTCATAGCTCCTGTTCATTCTCTCTCACAAGTACTTGGGCCTTTCTCGGATATTAATCTCTGGATGCAGTCAAAAAATTTTTTCAAAATACTGTAAGCCCCCACCATTTATTTGTTATATAAGCACCTCGGAAATATTGTTCAGTATTTTCGAGGATAGGTTTCTTTTTGAAGAAGGATTGTACGTGACTGATGAAAAAAGGAACATGGTTCGAAAAGACAAACAATATATATATGGACAAAAACTTACTTATAGACTATATGCTCTGCCGGACGACACCAGAGCAGGAAAAGGCTGTTCTCGACTGGCTTGACGCGAGCCCTGAGAATCGCAGGGAGATGGACTCGCTGGACGAGACCTTCAACGCAATGGTCCTGCATGCTCCTGTGGCTGCGGCTCATGGAGCCTCCCGCGAATATGCATGGCAAGAAAAGGCCGGCGGACATGCCGGGGCGCACGCAGATGGGAACGGGACGAAAAAGAGCTGGAAGGTACGCCGTCTCGTGCTTCGCTATGCGGCCGTCGCCGCTGCCTGCGTGGCCCTTGTTTTCGGGGGCGGTTACCTTTACAGTTCCTGGAAGATTTCCCGGTTCGCGGAGCAGACCCTTGCGCTCAGTTCACCTGCCGGGCAGACGATAAGTGTCACTCTCCAGGACGGTACCAAGGTCTGGCTCGCGGGAGGTTCCACGCTCGAATATCCAGTGGTATTCGCCGGTGGGGAGCGCCGCGTAAGCGTCTCGGGCGAGGCAATGTTCGACGTCACGCACCGCGATGACAACCAACCGTTTGTTGTGAGTACCTTTGCCGGAGACGTGGAGGTGCTCGGGACCAAGTTCGATGTGCTTGCAGAAAAGGAAACAGGGACATTTTCGACGGCCCTGCTCCTGGGAAAAGTGCGTATCTCGAACGAAACCGAGGAGGTCGTCCTTGCTCCGGGGCAGATTGCTGAACTCAGGGACGGACGGCTGCATACCGACGAAATGGCGAGCGCGGACGACTACCTGTGGATAGAGGGAATACTATCCCTCAACACCCCGTCTTTTACGAAACTCGCGGCGAGACTTGAACGGATATACGACGTGAGGATAATGACGGAGTCCTCCGAACCTGTTGTCAAGAACAGGGGAAAAATACGCACCGCTGACGGCCTTGAGCATGCCCTGCGCCTTATCCTCGCCGGCACGGGACATTCATTCGAGATAGACTACGAAACCAAACAGGTGCACATTCGATAGTCCATGACATACGTGTCCTGACGGCATCCATACGCATGGCAAACATAAGCATACCGCACCCTGTCGGGTGCCGAAACAAAAAATTCACATAACTAAAAAACAATGACAGTAACTAACTACTCGCACGGAAGACGGATACAACTCTTCACCGCGCTTCTCTGCACACTGCTGCTCTTCTGCGGGACAGCTGCAGCCCAGAGTGTCACCGTTTCCATCAATAGGAAGGAGACGACACTCAAGAACTGCATGGACGACGTGGAGCGACAGACCAGCTACCTCTTTGTCTATGACGAGAGCTGCGACCTCTCTAAAAAGGTGACGGTCAAGGTCAAGTCAAAGCCGCTCCGCAGCGTGCTCGACCTGATTTTCGAGGGCTCGGGCATCAGCTACAACATCTCCGGGAGCAACATCGTCCTCGAAAGCCGGCAAGACACGGTGAAGGGGGAATCTCAAGCTTCGGCGACAGCCTCGCACATTCAGGGGCATATCACTGACTCCAACGGCGAGCCTGTCGTGGGGGCCTTCGTCTTCATCAGCGGCACGCAGACCGGCACGAACACCGACATTGACGGCGCATATTCCCTGGACATTCCGCAGGACATCAAGTCCCCGGTGATTTCAGTCAGCTGCATCGGCTACAACACCGTCCAGATGAAAGTCGGCTCGTCGGAGAACATCGACATCACGCTCAAGGACTCGATTGAGTTCCTCGACCAGGCTGTCGTCATCGGCTACGGTACCCTCGACCGCAAGGAAGTCACCAGCTCAATCGCCTCCGTCTCTGCGGACGAGATGATGAAGGGCGTGGGCGGTGCGGACATCACCAAATCGCTTCAAGGCAAGATTGGTGGCCTCGTCATCGGCCAGACCAAGGGAGTGAACTCCTCTCCTAAGCTACAGCTCAGGGGTATGGCTTCAATTGTGGCTGGACAGGAGCCGCTCGTTGTCATTGACGGATTCCCCGGCGGCGACATCCGTTCGCTCAATCCCGATGACATCAAGTCCATCGATGTGCTCAAGGACGCTTCAGCGGGCGCCATCTACGGAACCCGTGCCGCTGCCGGCGTGATTCTCATCACCACCAAGAGCGGCACCGACACCGAAGGCAGGCTGAATCTCACCTACAGCGCGGAACTTCTTCACCGTCAGGCCTACGGCAAGCCGGACATCCTCTCTGCGGAGGAATATGTCGCCAACGGCGTGGGCAAGGACTACGGCAGCCGCACCGACTGGTGGGACGAGGCCATAAACCACAGGAACTTCTCGCAGAAGCACAATGTCTCCGTCAACTTCGGCACTCAGAAGGCGAATGTCTATTCGTCGTTCTTCTACGAGAAGCAGGACGGCCTCGCCACGGGAGAGTGGCGAAAGGACTTCGGCGGAAGGCTCAACGCGAAATACACGATGTTCGACGGCTGGTTCGAAATCCGCACCAACGTCGATTACCGCCAGGCAAAGCGCAACAATCAGGGCGCGTACTTCGGCCAGGCCCTGCTCAACAACCCGACCCGCTCGCCGTATGACCCGGACTCGCGCACCGGCTACAATGTCTGGACGGGCGAACAGAACGACTACAACATCATCGCCGACGCCGCCCTCTACGACAGCAACTCCACCGACAAGTGGTTCAAGCCCGAGGCGTCGTTCAAACTGAACATCCTCCCGGTCGAGGGACTGTCGTACCGCCAGAGCGTCGGATATTCCAACTACCAGAGCGAGCCTCACCGCTACAGGTCAATGTTCCACCGCGAGAGCATCGCGAACAGTATCAACGGAACGGCCACGCTCGGGTTCTCCAAGACTGAGAGAATCAACACCGAAGGATATTTCTCCTACGACCGCACTTTCGGCGACGCGCACAAGGTGAACGCCGTGCTCGGATACTCCTGGAACCGCTACGACGGGGAGTCCTTCAGCATGTCCAACAGCAACTTCACGGTTGATGGCGTGAAATACTGGGACATGGAGAAAGGATCCTACCTCAACGACGGCCTCGCCTCCATGTCATCATCGAAAGAGGTTACCGAAAAGCTCATGGCCTATTTCGCCCGAGCCAACTACTCCTACAGGAACCGCTACATGATTTCGGCGACCTACCGCCGCGAGGGCTCCTCAAAGTTCGGAAAGAAAAACCGCTGGGGCAACTTCTGGGCAGTCTCCGCCGGATGGAGCATAGCAAACGAACCTTTCATGGCGAACGTGAAATGGATTGACGACCTGAAGATAAGGGCCGGCTACGGCGTCACCGGAAACAACGACTTCAGCGCGACATATTCCGGAAACTTCATCGGGGCGGACGAGAACCGCTGGCTTCTTCCCAACGGGACGTGGAAATATACCTACGGACGCAGCGAGGACGTGAACCCGAACCTCGGATGGGAATCGAAGGGCGAATGGAACGTGGGACTTGACTTCTCCTTCCTCGACGGACGTATATATGGTAAGGTGGATTTCTTCAGACGTAAGATTTCGGATATGCTCTTCTATGTGAGGGTTCCGCAGCCTCCGTACATCCGAGGCTACCAGTGGCAGAACATCGGTTCCATGGAAAACAAGGGCTGGGAGTTCGAGCTCGGCGGCGACATCATCCGCACGAAGGACTTCAAGTGGAGCACATCCCTTAACCTCAGCCACTCTTCCAGCCGCGTCCTCACCATGGACGGCAGCAACACCCGCTGGGACGGCGGCCAGATGCCGGGCCCTAACTCTCCGGGCAAGTCCATCATCCTTGAGGAGGGGAGCGTCGTCGGGCAGTTCTACATCTATGAGTTCGCGGGATTCTCCTCCGACGGACAGTTCCTCATCAGCGACCGCAACGGCAGGACTATCCCGGCCTCGTCGAAGATCGCCGACGACCGCAAACTCCTCGGCAACTTCACCCCTAAGGTCATGTACGGCTGGAGCCACAGCCTCAGCTACAGGGACTTCGACCTCGGCGTGAGCATGCACGGATGGCTCGGATTCGATGTCTATAACACCTACGCCATGTGTCTGGGAATCGCCCGGCGCAACGGCGAGTGCAACGTCCTGCGCGATGCCTACACCACCTTTGCCCACATCAAGGACGAGAAGCTCATGAGCAACTACTACCTCGAAGAGGGCTCGTTCCTCAAGATTGACGCGATAACGCTCGGATACACCCTGGACATAAAGAGATGGACGAAATATGTCGACAGCCTGCGTGTCTTCGCGACCTGCGGCAACGTTGCCACCTTCACCGGCTACACCGGTCTCGACCCGGAGGTGAACATCACCGGATATGACGGCGGAATCGACAACTACACGAGTGCCTACCCGATGTCGCGCACATGGACTCTCGGCGTTCAGCTCAAATTCTGAGGGCGCCGTTCAGCCTGAACTCAGGAGAGATGTTCATCATATAATCATGACAGAAATGAAACACAATATATTGAAAATTACGACCCTGCTGCTCGCGCTCGCCGCGCTCGCAGGCTGTGACATAGAGCCGGTCTTCTACAAGCAGGTGGCTCCGGACACTTTCTATGACTCGAAGGACGCGGTGTGGCAGCGCTACTACCGTTCCTTCACCCACGCCCGCTGGACCTTCGCCCAGGACGGCAGTCCGTTCACCCTTCAAGAACTCACCACCGACGAGTTCATCAACCCGGTGCGCGGCGGCCAGAACGCCTCGCGCGGCGAGGAATACAAGATGCACTACCACGACTTCCCGATTTACTTCGGCGCGAGCTACCAGGTCTATGCGTCGAGGATGGTGGGCGTTGCAAGGTGCTGGGCCGCGCTCGACGACCTTCGTGACGTGAACCTCGCAAGCTTCGGCTTCCCGGAGGGTACATGGGAGAACTGGACGGCGCAGCTCACCGCCCTCGCAGGACTCTACTACCTTGAAGACCTCGACTGCTTCGGCGGCCTCCCGCTCTATGCCGAAAGCGCCGAGGAGGAGCGTCCCCGCTCGACCGCAAAGGAGACCTTCAACTTCATAGAGAAGCTCTTCAACGAGGCACTTCCGAACCTTGAGGCCAAGACGAGTCTCGGCGCCGAAGAAAAGGGCGAGATTCACAAGGCCATGGCGGCTCTCGGGCTCGCGAAGCTCTACTTCAACGCCGTCTCCTACATCGGCGAGGAGCGTTATGACGATGCCGCCCGGATATGTCAGGATTTGATTGACGGGAAATACGGAACTTACGAACTCGACAAGGACTGGACGAAGATCTTCGGATTTGAGAACGCATGGTCAAACGAGATAATATGGTCAATCCCGAGCGAGCGCGCCCAGCTGGAGACCGATGCCTACTACGAGTGGGGCCGTCAGATGCCGACGAACATGAGCAACTATTTCGGAGGCATCCCGAACTCCAACGGCTCCAACCAGTACTGCCTCACCCCGTCCCTCGACGGAAAGGGGCAGCCATACACCTACAAGCTCGGCTCCCCGTTCTCGAAGTTCGAGGACACGGACGTGCGCAAGAGGAAATACCGCTACCTCGGAAACGGGAAATATGAGGGAATGTTCCTTTTCGGCGAACTCGTGAACCCGGACAATTCCTCGTGGAAAGTCACGGGAACTCAGGAATATTCAGGCCAGACCCTCAGGCTTGTCGATCAGGTGGCACAGCTCTCCAAGGGCAAGACCGAGTCCTCCATGGAAACCGGCGAGGAGAACTCCGGAGTGCGTCTCGTGAAATTCTCCCCGCGCCCGAACGCCAGCGACGCGAACTTGCTCTTCAACCCTGACATTCCGATCATGCGTCTGACCGAGGCATACTACATTCTCGCCGAGTGCAAGTGGCGCAGCGGGGACAAGAAGGGTGCGGCCGAACTCATCAACGAAGTCCGCAAGCGTTATTTTGAGAACGGCAACGACCCGAACAAGGCTACGGCGGAGAACCTCGACCAATGGCGGCTCCTCGACGAATGGATGATTGAGTTCATCGGGGAGAACCGCCGCCGGACCGACCTCATCCGCTGGAACCAGTACATCACCGGGGAATGGTGGGATCACACTCCTGACGGCGCGACGAACGCTCACAAGAAACTCTTCCCGATTTCGACGCATATCCTCAATGTTTCGGATGTAATCAAGCAGAATCCGGGATATTCGGATAAATAGGAATCCTCGATGGAATAAGACATAATATCATTAAAACTATGTATATGAACAAGATACAGAAAATAATACTTCCGCTTCTGGTGCTCATTGCCCTCATCGGCTGCACCAGGAACTTCTACGGTGTCAAGCCGTCGGCGCCGGGCTCTGAAGAGCAGCTGGTCAAGACGGTCTTCACCCGTGGCGTGAACCTGGCCACGTGCTTCGACGTCTCCGAGGGGGACGACGCGGACAACATTTGGATGGGTTACATCAACGACGACACCTTCCAGCACCTCACCGAACTCGGAATAGATGTCGTGCGTGTGCCGATGACCTTCGGGCGTTTTGTCGAGCCGACGAGCGGCACGGCCTACAAGCTTCAGGACAAATTCCTAAGCCGTCTCGACGAGCTTCTTGACCTCGGAGAGAAATGGGGAATCACCGTCATCGTCGATAACCACCAGTGGGGATATGTGAAGCAATATCCCGACGACCACGCCGAAGGCTTCATGAAGTCCGTGTGGCGGCAGGTGGCCGAGCACTGCAAGAACCGCTCGGGCAAGGTGGTCTATGAGCTTCAGAACGAGCCTGACGGTGATTGGTGGAAGGATCACTGGCACGAGCTTCAGGGCAAGCTGATTGAGGAAATCCGCAAGATTGATGACAAACACGCCATCATCGTCTGCGCGAATCCCTACCATTCACTCTCTGAACTCCCTGAATATGAGGACGATAACCTCATCTACACCTTCCATTTCTACACTCCGATGGTTTTTACACATCAGGGCGGCACCTCCGGCAACTGGACCCACCTCTACGCCATCGGCGGGCAGGTACCATTCCCATGGAACGACAAGTTCGACGGCGACAAGCTCGCTTCCCAGATTACCAACGCAGGGTACAAGGAAGCTCTTCAGAACTATTCCTACCTCGGCACAGAGTACGCCATCTATCAGGCGATGGACAAGTCCATCGCCGAGGCGCGCCGCCGCGGAGTGCCTCTTTTCATGGGCGAGTTCGGCGCAATCGGAGCCTTCGCGAACAACAGGGGCTCTTCCAATGCCGACCGCTGCTATTGGCACGAGTGCGTGAGGAAATATGCCGAGCTCAACGGTGTCTCCTGGACTCTGTGGACCTACAGCAAGGAATTCGGGCTCTTTAACACCGACGGTCCCATCAAGTTTGACAGGGACCTGAACCTTGATTTGGTCAATGCCCTCGGGCTTACAGTGCCTCCGTCCTACAGGGATGACCCGGACGAGGACGAAAGCAGCTATGCGAAGGTCGTTCTCTATGATGACGACTGGGGCGAGTCGGTGACCCCGTTCGGAGCGGACGGCAAGGCCACGCATCTCACGATTCCTTGCTTTGACTCTCCGGCGGTAGGCTCCAACTGCATCAAGTGGGATGTCAAGGGAACATGGCAGTACCTGACCTTCCAGTTCAAGAGCAAGTGCGAGGACCTCACGAAGTTCAACCTCCGCAAAACTTCCATCCGCTTCCGCTTCAAGGCCGACCTGCGTACCGCCAAGTCCGTGGGCTGGAGCATCTGGTGCGTCAACAACAAGGACAGCTTCACCGACCCGGCCGAACAGCACAACTGGGTCATGAGATATGGGGTCACGGCGGCCAATGCCAAGCCTGACGGCGAGTGGCACGAGGTGAAGATTCCGCTGAAGGACTTCGACTACCGCAGCTGCGAGTGCGGAAAGCCATACACCCCGTCCGAAGGGCATTTCACATGGGCGAAGATGAAGGAAATCGAGTTCGGCACGTTCGACAGCGACGCTTCGGCGGGAGCGGTGTTCTACCTCGACGAGGTGGTCATCATGGGACCTCTCGACCCTAACTGGAAGCCGGGCGGCGAAGATCCTGACCCTGACCCGAAACCGGAGCCCGATCCTGACCCGAAACCAGACCCTGACCCCGACCCTAAGCCGGACCCGGATCCGACTCCGGGACAGAACAGCGGGATGATAAACGACCTGAACATATTGCCGTCGGTTGACTATTGACATAATATCGTTCGCAGTCATGGCGGTTTGTGTTTTATGGCGACGCAAAATAATAACAACTAATAACATAATGAACAAGACAATGAAAAACAAACAATTCTCAGAAAAGTGGGAGGGCAGGACATCGTACCCGTCTCCCGAGGTCAATGTCTTCACGCTCGGCGTGGAGGCGGGATTCTGCCAGAGCAAGGACGGGCAGATTAGTGATGTGACATATTTGGATGAGGTTCAGTGGTAACAGGTATTTCGACCTATATTACTCGGAAACACCTTACAAATTAACTTATAAAAACTTCAAATTGATTGATACAATGAAAACTACAAGAATAATGATGAGGCATTTACTTGTTTTATTCGCGTCTTTTGTCATCTCTGTCCTGACGATGTCGGCTCATTCCGGTGATGACTCCGTGCAGGCGGCGAAAGACAGGGAGACTTACGGCTCTCCCGAACTTATGCAGAATGTCTATGGGCGTGACTATGAGTTTCTTAACGGTAAGTGGAACGCAATAATCGACCTCTACGACCGTGGGAGGAGCAAAAAGCTGTGGCTTAACCGCAAGCCGGAGACAAAGACAGAGTTTTTTGAATATTCGTTTGACGGCGGCCTCCGGCTCAATGTCCCCGGGGACTTCAACAGCCAGATTCCTCAGCTTCAGTATTATGAGGGAACGGTTTGGTATGCAAGGCATTTCAGCGCATCGCCTGCATGCGCCGGAGAAAGGCTCTTTCTCTATTTCGGCGCGGTCAGCTACCGCTGCACCATCTGGCTCAACGGGCACGAATTGGCAAGCCATGAGGGAGGGTTCACCCCTTTCCAGATTGATGTCACCGACCACATCATTGACGGGGACAACTTCATCTGCGTCGAGGTCAACAACCGCCGCAGTACTGATGCGATTCCAGCCATGAACTTTGACTGGTGGAACTACGGGGGCATCACGCGCGATGTCATGCTCGTCCGCACTCCGCAGGTTTACATCAAGGACTATTTCATCCATCTTGACAGGACGGCTCCTGACGTGATAAACGCCTCTGTGCGCATGTCGGCAGGTGTTCCGGAGGGTTCAGCAGTTGTCATTGACATCCCGGAGCTCAAATGTAGTGTGAATGTCGCCCTCGATGCCACGGGATGCGGCTCCAAGTCGTTTAAGGTCAAGAAATTGCAGCGGTGGTCTCCTGATTCTCCCAAACTCTATGACATTCATCTGTCATATTTTTCAGGTGCTGCGGAGGCCGGCGATTCCATATCCGAGAAAATCGGTTTCCGCAACATCACTGTGGACAGCACGCGCATACTCGTGAACGGAAGTCCGACGTTCATGCGCAGTGTATCTTTTCATGAGGAGATACCGCAGCGTATGGGACGGGCTTTCTCCGAGGCCGACGCCTGGCAGCTCCTCTCCGAGGCAAAGGCGCTGGGCGTCAATATGGTACGTCTTGCACACTATCCCCAGAACGAGTACACGGTGCGTCTTGCCGAGAGGCTGGGCATAATCCTCTGGCAGGAAATCCCGGTTTGGCAGGGCATCGACTTCGAGAATGCTGCGACGATGGACAAGGCTCTCCGAATGTTCTCCGAGATGCTTTACCGCGACAAGAATCGTTGCGCAGTGGGATTTTGGGGCATCGCCAACGAGACCCGTCCGAGTCCGGCACGCAACGCCTTTCTTCACCGCACTCTCGAATTTGCCCGCGGCATGGACTCCACAAGACTCTACACCGCAGCCTTTGACAATGTTTACTACAAGAAGGAGTTCGGAGAGTTCCGCATCGAGGATAACTTCACGGAGGAACTGGACGTCGTGTCGTTCAATAAGTATATTGGCTGGTATGATCCGTGGCCGGTCGAACCGTCGCTGTGCCGCTGGAATGTGGTTCCTGACAAGCCTGTGATTATTTCTGAGTTCGGCAGCGAGGCTCTTTACGGACAGCGCGGCAATGCCGAGTGGGCAGGCTCATGGAGCGAGGACTATCAAGCGGCGAATTACCTCAGAAACCTTGAAATGTTCGAGCAGATCCCGAATCTTGCCGGCGTGTCTCCGTGGGTGCTCTATGATTTCCGCGCTCCGTACCGCTACCATCCAACCAATCAGGACGGTTGGAACCGCAAGGGGCTGGTTTCTGATCAGGGGCAGCGGAAGAAAGCGTGGTATATCATGCACGATTATTATATGAAAATGAAGTGAAAATAGTGGTAACAGGTCTTTCGGCCTATATTACTCGGAAACACCTTACAAATTAACTTATAAAAACTTCAAATTGATTGATACAATGAAAACTACAAGAATAATGATTATGGTGGCAGCTGCAGTGGCGGCTATTGCCTGCAACAAGGAGAATATTGAACAGACAAATCCGGCTACGGCTCCGTCGAATGGTCTCGTGACTTTCACGGCCGGATTTGACGCGCTCGGTGAGCCGGACACAAGAACCAATCTCGCCCAGAACGAGGCTGGGGAATACACGAAGATGGTGTGGAGCGCCGGCGACGTCATCGGCGTGGTTGACAAGAATGGCAAGGTTCAGCCTTTTACGACCGAAGTCGGCGGTGCAACTGCCATCTTCAAGGGTGCGGCCGAGGCTCCGGAGAACACCTGGTATGCCTTCTATCCGTACAATGAGAATGCAAAGGTCAGCTCCACGACACTGAACACCATAATTCCGGAAATCCAGTATGCGAAGAAGGACGGCATCTCAGATAATGTAACCTTGCTGAGGGCAAAATGCGATGTTTCAAGCAATTCATTCAACTTCGGCCATCTCTGCGGACTTGTCCGTATCAATGTCCCCGACGGATGCGTGGCAGTCACTTTAGAGTTCCCGGATGCTGCGCAAGCAAATGGACTTACGGGTGGCATCGCCGTGGCATTGAACTATGACTTTTCAACCTATCACACTAATATGTGGTATAAAAGCGTCACTCTTGTTTCTCCGGATGGTGGCGCCATGGAGGCAGGAAACTACTATCTTGCTGTTTGCCCTATGAACTACAGCGGCAAGGTGCTCCTTACGATGCGCCGCAATGACGGCAAGATTTCCATTAAGGAAGCAACAGGTCTTCAGGTCGGTGCCGGTGAAGTACGCCCGATAAATGTCATTCCTGTCTGGGAGGATGACCTCGGAACCGTGATTTACAATGGTGAGGCAAACGATAAGTTCTATTACCTTGGCAGCGAGAGCAACGGTACTCCGACAGTTTCGCTTGAAGAGGTCACAGATGAGAAAGTTGTTGGAGGCAAGTCAATCCGCTGGGAACTTACTGAAGAAAAGGCTTGGACCGGCTATCTGAAATTTAAGGGGTCAGCCAATCTTCCAATGGCAGATTACTACAACGACTATGCTTTGGAATACTATGTCAAGGCGAACAAGACTGCGATTGGCGCAAATACCGGTTGGGAAATTTACTGGCACAGCTTTATTGGAAAACCGCAGAAAGAAAATGTCGCTCCGATATACAGGGCCTCTGGACACAGCGTCTATAAGGGAATCAACGGGCTTGATGACACGGATTGGCATCGTGTTTCCATTCCGCTCAAGGACTATTTCGGCTCTGATGGTTATCTGAACAGGATAGAGATTCATATAAAGCCAACAACCGATGATAGGGCAAAGGCAGCAAAGGGTTCCGTATTCTATGTTAACGACGTCAGAATCATAAAGAAGACAGCGACGAGGTAATGAACATCAAGGCAACCATCTACCTTTTGACGGCAGTGCTGTTCTGTGCCGGATGCGCACAGGGCGGCACCCCTGTCTACCTCGACACCACCGCTGACATCGAGGATCGTGTCGAGGATGCCCTTTCGCGGCTCACGCTCGAAGAAAAGGTCGCTCTGCTCAGCGCCCAGTCCAAGTTCTCCTCTCCGGGAGTTCCGAGGCTCGGCATACCGGACGTGTGGATGAGCGACGGCCCGTTCGGCATCCGCGAAGACAACCTCTGGGACGAGTGGGAAGGGGCGAAGCACACCAACGACTCCTGCACCGCGAACCCGAACCTGACCTGCCTTGCGGCTACATGGAACCGTGAAATGGCACATCGCTACGGCATCAACATGGGCGAAGAGGCCCGTTTCCGCGGCAAGACCGTCCTGCTCGCTCCGGGAGTGAACATCTTCCGCACTCCTCTCTGCGGCCGCAATTTCGAGTATATGGGCGAAGACCCTTTCCTCGCGGCGCAGATGGCTGTGCCCTACATAAAGGGCGTTCAGGAGAACGGTGTGGCTGCCTGCGTGAAGCACTTTGCGCTCAACAATCAGGAGGCGCACCGCCACAAGACGAACTCCGTCGTGGATGACCGTGCTCTGCGTGAAATCTACCTCCCGGCCTTCGAGGCTGCGGTGAAGGACGCCGGAGTCTGGGCAGTGATGGGCGCGTATAACCGCTACAAGGGCGAGTTCTGCTGCGAAAACCAGTATCTTCTGAACGGCATACTCAAGAAGGAATGGGGATTCGACGGCGTGGTCGTCTCCGACTGGGGCGGCACCACCAACACCGAACAGGCCGTACTGAACGGACTTGACATGGAGTTCGGTACCGGCACCGACGGGCTTGCCGAGGACTGGGGCGATTCCTACGAGGCCTACTACCTTGCCGGCCCTTACCTTGCCGGTCTCCGCAGCGGGAAATATCCCCTGGAAGGTCTCGACGACAAGGCACGCCGGGTCCTCCGCCTGATTTTCCGCACGACCATGTCCGGAAACACCGACTTCGGCTCATTCGCCTCTCCGGAGCATTTCCGCACCTCACGCGAGATTGCGCAGGAGGGCGTGACCATGCTCAAGAACGACGGGCATCTGCTGCCGCTTGACCTCGGTTCAGTGAAGAAGATTCTCGTCGTAGGAGACAACGCCACCGCGAAGCACATAGGCGGAGGCGGCTCGATGTATCTGAAGACCAAGTACGAGGTCACCCCGCTTGAGGGCATTCGCGCTCTCGTGGGAAACCGCGCCGAGGTCAGCTATGCCCGCGGCTACCGTCCCAAGGGCAATTCCGGCCGCCCGGAGGACATGGACGAGCTCCGCGAGGAGGCCGTTGAGGCCGCAGGGAAATCCGATGTCGTGCTGTTTTTCGGCGGGCACAACCGCTGGGGAACACAGGACTGCGAGGGAATGGACCGCATCGAATACGGGCTTCCGTATGGGCAGGAGGAACTGATTTCCGCCCTCGGTGAGGTTACTGACCGCCTTGTCGTGACCCTTGTCTCGGGTTCTGCCGCAGCGATGCCGTGGCTCGATGCACCGGAGGCCGTTCTCTACGGCTGGTACGGCGGCAGCGACACCGGCAACGTGATTGCGGACGTGCTTTTCGGCAGTGTCTGCCCTTCCGGCAAGCTCCCGTTCACGATTGCGCAAAGGCTCGAAGATTATCCTCCGCACTATCTCAATGTCTATGACCGCAACAACACCGGCGACGTCGTCTATGAGGAAAGCATCTTCGTGGGCTACCGCTGGTTTGACAAGATGGGCATCCGGCCGCTGTTCCCTTTCGGCTACGGCCTGAGCTACACCGACTTCGAGACCGGTCCGGTCAAGGCTTCGCGCAAGTCTCTCCGCGAGGGAGGTTCGCTGAAGTTCCGCGTCCCGGTGAGGAATGTCGGCAAAGTCCGTGGGGCGCAGACCGTCCAGCTCTATGTCCGCGACGTCGAGTCCTCGCTTCCGCGTCCTCTGAAGGAACTCAAGGATTTCGGGAAAATATGGCTTGAACCAGGCGAAAGCGGCATTGTTGAACTCAGCCTGACAGACCGGGACCTTCGTTTCTACGATGACGCGAAACAGGAATGGGTCGCCGAGAAAGGCGAGTTCGAGGCGATGTTCGGAACGTCATCGGAGGACATATTCCAGACCGTCAAATTTACTTTGAAATAATTCGTATTTTCATGAAGTATATCCCATTTGCTGTGGCTGTATTCGCGGTAGTTTCGTGCAATGATGCCGAGATTCCTCTTTATAAACAGCCTGACGCGCCGGTGGAAAAGCGCGTGGAGGATCTTCTGTCAAGGATGACGCTTGAGGAGAAGGTCCTCCAGATGAGCCAGATTACGCTCGGCAAGAATCTGAACGCCAATAATATAGGTAACGAGACGGCAGAGCCTGTGCTCGGAAGCTACATCACTTACGTTGCCACGGACGCGACTGAAATCAACGCCATGCAGCGACGCGCGCTTGAGGAGACGCGCCTCGGAATCCCTGTCCTGTTCGGCTACGACGCCATCCACGGCTTCCGCACGACCTATCCGATTCCTCTCGCCCAGGCCTGTTCCTGGAATCCGGAACTTGTCGAGAGCGCCTGTGCAATCTCCGCCCGCGAGACCCGTCTGACCGGCATCCACTGGACATTCTCACCTATGGTCGATATTGCCCGTGACGGACGCTGGGGACGCTGCGCGGAAGGCTACGGCGAAGACCCTTATGCTGCCTCCGTGTTCTGCGCCGCCTCCGTGCGTGGCTATCAGGGCGACGACATCTCCGACACCACGAAAGTCGCCGCCTGCGTCAAACACTACGTCGGCTATGGCGCGTCGGAGGGTGGACGTGACTATGTCCCGACCGAAATCTCGCGTCAGACCCTCTGGGACACCTACATGCCTCCATATCAGGCCGGCATCGAGGCCGGAGCGGCTACTGTGATGAGTTCTTTCAACTCCATAAACGGTCTTCCTGTGAACGGCAGCCGATACCTCCTGACCGATGTGCTCAAGAAGCAGTTCGGCTGGGACGGAATGATTGTCTCGGACTACGACGCCGTGAAGCAGCTTGTCTATCAGGGCGCCGCCGCCGACCATAAGCAGTGCGCAGAGATAGCCGCCAATGCAGGACTCGACATGGACATGGCCGACCTTTGCTATTATCACAATCTTGCTACCCTTGTCGCCGAGGGCAAGGTCAGCGAAAGCACAATAGACGATGCCGTGCGCAGGATTCTGCGGCTCAAGTTCCGCCTCGGACTCTTCGAGCACCCATACGCACCAGAGACTTCGCCGGAGGAGCGCTTCACCCTCCCAGGCGATCGTGAGACCGTGATGAGCCTTGCCGAGGAGTCGGCCGTGCTGCTCAAGAACGACGGGGTGCTGCCTCTTGGGCAGAAGCCGGGGAAGATAGCACTTGTAGGGCCTATGGCGAAGGACCTCTGGGGGCAGATTGGCTCGTGGGGCGGTCATCCTCTCGCTGAGGAGATAATCACTCTCCACAAGGCTATGACCGACGAGTTCGGCTCAGCTAATGTCCTCTACGCCAAGGGCTGCGGCTTTGAAGGCGATGACCGCAGCGGCTTCGCCGAGGCTCTCTCCGCGGCAAGGCACGCGGATGTCGTGGTGCTCTGCCTCGGTGAACTCACGAAATGGAGCGGAGAGAACGGCATCCGCTCGACGCTTGCCCTTCCGGCAATTCAGGAACAGCTTGCGGCCGAACTTAAGAAGACCGGAAAGCCTCTTGTCCTGCTGCTGAACAACGGTCGTCCTCTGGAGCTCTGCCGACTCGAACCTCTCGCCGACGCGATAGTGGAACTGTGGCAGCCGGGCATTTCTGGAGGCAAGCCTGCAGCGGGCATACTCTTCGGCCGAGTGAACCCTTCGGGCAGGCTCTCAATAACCTTCCCATACTCCACCGGACAGATTCCGATTTACTACAACCGCCGCCGCACAAGCCGTCCGTTCATGGGCTTCTATCAGGACATTCCGCGCGAGCCGATGTACTGGTTCGGCCATGGCCTGAGCTACTCGCACTTTACCTACGGCGACATACGCAAGATCTCTGATTCTCCGCTCGTCTTTGAGGTTGATGTCACTAACGACAGCTCCCGCGACGGTAAGGAAACAGTCTTCTGGTACATCAGTGACCCTGTCAGCACCGTCACCCGCCCCTACAAGGAACTCAAGTTCTTCGAAAAGCGCCTGATTTCGGCCGGAGCCACCGAGACCTTCTGCTTTGAGGCAGACCGTCTCCGCGACCTTGGTTATGTGAACGAGAGGGGCGAGCGCTGGTTCGAACCCGGCAAATTTGAAATCCTCACCGCCGACAAAAAACTCGAAATCGAGGTCGAATAAAAATCTGTCATATTTCGTCATACAGAATAAAAAGCACTCTAACGTATAAATATAAAGTACCATCGCATATAAATGAAACGACTTTCGCATATATTCCTGTCAATCATATTCCTGTTCGTACTTGCTCCGCTTTGTTTCGGTTCGGAACAGTCCGTTCTCCGCTCGTTCATAGACCGTGTCTGTGGGGAGGGAATGTCGGGACGAATACTCATCGGCACGGACAGTTCCATTGAAAGCGATGGGCGTGATGTCTTTGTCATATCCTCGAGGGATGGGAAACCGGAAATTGTCGGCAGCGGTGTCTCCGCGGCGACGGCGGGATTGGGATGGTATCTGAACCATTATGTTCATGTCAACATATCGTGGAACGGCCTCACCGCCGACCTCCGCGACACGGTTCTTCCTCTGCCGGAGATCCCGGAGCGCAGGGAATGCCGGGCGGAATGGCGTTACTACCTGAATTACTGCACCTATTCATACACCTGCGCCTTCTGGACGGAGGAACGTTGGATGAAGGAAGTCGATTGGATGGCTCTGCACGGGATAAACATGCCGCTGATGGCGCTCGGAACGGATGTCGTCTGGCGCAATGTGCTCCGTGACCTCGGCTGCGACGAGACTGAAATATCCTCTTTCATCGCCGGCCCGGGATTTCAGGCGTGGTGGATGATGGGCAACATCGAAGGCTGGGGCGGGCCGCTTCCGCAGGGGTGGTATGACCGTCAGGAAAGGCTCTGCCGGAGGGTTCTCGCAAGGATGCGCTCACTCGGAATGGAGCCTGTCCTGCCCGGCTACTGTGGGATGCTCCCGCGTTCTTTCATCGGAAAGCCAGGCTATGACGCCTCCGACACGGGACTTTGGGCGGCATTCCCTCGACCGGCATTTCTTCAGCCGTCATCGGACAAATTCGCCTCAGTTGCCGACCTCTACTATGAGGAGCAGGCGAAAATTATGGGGCACTCGCGTTTCTACAGCATGGATCCGTTCCATGAGGGAGGCAGCGTTGAGGACACGGACATCCCCGAGGCCTATAGAACCATACTTGCCCGGCTGCGCCGTCACAATCCGGATGCGGTGTGGGTGCTTCAGGGCTGGAACGAGAATCCTCGACGTGAGGCTCTTGAAGCTCTCGGGCAAGGGGACTGCATTGTCCTTGACCTTTTTTCCGAGGCGAGGCCGAAATGGCGCGACGGCTATTGCGGGCATGACATGATCTGGTGCATGCTGCCTAATTTCGGAGGCCGCGTCGGCCTGCACGGACGCCTGTCCAAGTTGCTGAACGGCTGGTTCGATGCGGTCGAGGCCTTCCCGGAGACTATGGTCGGCATCGGCGCGGCTCCCGAGGGAATAGAGACCAATCCGGTTCTTTATGACCTGCTGTTTGAACTCCCGTGGAGAACGGGGCAGCGGCCGGCAACTCGGCCAACTTCCGCGGAGAACGTGGCGACGAACGGCAACTCTGACTGTGGCAGGGACAGGAGCTGCCGCGAATGGCTTGACGGCTATGTCCTTGCCCGCTACGGAACATCCGACCCGTCCCTCATCCGTGCATGGCACAAGATTGCCGCCTCTGCGCTGGACTGCCCAACGGATCAGGAAGGCACAAGCGAGCCGATAGTCTGCGCACGTCCGGGCTGGGGACTGAAGTCCGTCTCCAAGTGGAGCACTGCGGAGATTTACTATGATGTGGCGGAACTCCGCGACGCCGCAGGCCTGTTTCTTGACGCGAAGACTCAGTTCTCCGTCAATGCCAACTATCGTCACGATCTGATTGACCTTGTGCGTCAGACTCTTACGGACTCCACGCTCTTTCTGCTGCGGAATGTCGAGGCAGCGTATAAATCCGGAGACACAGCTGCGTTCCGCTCAGGCTACAAGGCGTTCCTCGGAATGATTGATGACATTGACGCGCTTCTTTCCACCGACCCGTTCTTTCATCTTGACCGTTGGCTGGACTCGGCGGAGGAAGTCTGCGGCGAGATTACGGGTGCGACTGATGCTGACAGGGCGCTGATGGAACGTAACGCGAGGACGCTCATCACGGTCTGGGGTGACCGCCCCTCTGCCCGCAGACTGCACGACTATTCCAACCGCGAGTGGGGAGGGATGCTTTCCTCCTTCTATCTTCCGCGCTGGAAACGCTTCTTTGAGACTGTGGAACGCGGCGAGGCGCTTCCTGACGACGACGGCTGGTATGAAATAGAAAGTGAGTGGATTCTCCGGCGTGAGCGATATGCTCTGTCGGATGAACCGGCGCTTGACTGTGCCGAAAGGCTGTTTCGGAAATATTTTGGAGGCTGCTTTGAACTTACCGCATCATCCGATGTTACAGCGCTTTCCGATGAGGCGGGTGATTATGTCGCCTATCTGAAGGAGTTTCTGGCAGGAACGGAGACGCCGTCGGCCGACGCGATTAAAGAAAGCCGGATTGTCCTTGACATAGACGGCGGCCTTGAGTGCGGGCCGGAGGGTTTCGAGTTCGCGGTGCGTCCGGAGGAAATCCGCATCACGGGGCGCGACCGTGCCGGGGTGTTCTACGGCATCCAGCACCTGCTGCGGCAGCTTCCACCGTCGATCTATGCCAAAGAAGGGCTTTCTGAACCGGTCAGGCTGCCGCTCGGAGTCAGGCTCGACGCTCCGGAGAATGCCTATCGGGGGCTGATGATTGACGTGGCGCGGGCGTTCGTGGATGCCGAGGGGCTGAAACGGCAGATAGACCTTATGGGAATGCACAACCTCAATGTCCTGCATCTGCACCTGACGGACAATGAGGGCTGGAGGATTGAAATCAAGTCGCATTCCGAGCTTGCCGAGGTCGGCGGGTTTCGCGGAGGCGACTCTCCCGTGGGGGCGCAGTACGGTCTTTGGGATAGACGCTACGGCGGCTTCTACACTCAGGAGCAGATGCGCGAAATCATTGACTATGCGAAGTTCCGCAACATAACCGTAATCCCTGAGATTGACCTTCCCGGGCACAGCCAGGCCATCGCCCGCGTGCTTCCAGAAATTCTCTGCGACTATGCTCCCGACACCGTCCGGACGGCGGGCTATGACACTCGCGGGGTCTGGTGCGTCTCCCGAGAGGAAAACTACCGTCTTTTGGACGACATAATCTCGGAAGTCGCGGCTCTCTTCCCGTCGGAGTACATCCACATCGGCGGCGACGAGGTCGGGATGAAGGGCTGGCTGTCATGCCCTCACTGCTCCGCTCTCATGAGGGAGAGGGGATTCACCGACCCGAAGCAGCTTGAGGACCTGTTCATGAAGCGGGTCACCGACATCGTAAAGGCCAAGGGCAAGACACCGGTAGCGTGGTGGGACAAGGATGTGATTACCGACACATTCACCAAGGAAAGCCTCGTCTGCGCATGGCAGGACATCCCTGCCTGCCGCAACGCCATGGCCAAGGGCTACAGGACAGTCTTCATGTCGGCGTGGCATCTCTACTTCGACATGAAGCAGGGCCCGCACGACCCGGGGCAGGACTGGGGCGGACTGATTGATTGGCGCAGGGTCTATGATCTTGACCTCGGGAGGCTCGGAGTGACCGACGCGGAAAAATCTGTTGTCATCGGCTACGAAGGAGCGTTCTGGGCGGAGACCCATCTCCAGAACGCTCCGGAATCCCCGGACTACCTCGATTTCATGCTCTGGCCCCGCGCCGCCGCGCTCGGAGCAATGTCCTGGGGCAAGAAACTTTCGGGTGAGGAGTTCGCGGAATATATGAGAACGCGGCACTATCCGAGACTTTCCGCAATGGGCGTCGCGTTCCGTCTTCCGGAGCCTTCAGTGACATGGGAAAACGGTCTTCTCTCCGCTTCTGCGGAAGATGGTGAGACAATTCTCTGCATAAAGAACGGAGGCAGTCCAAAGGCTTATTACAGGCCGTTCAAGACCGCGCATCCCGAGCGCTATGCCTTTGCCGCCCGTTTCGGAAGCGGCCGCAGCGTCCCGGTCAAGGCACGGCAGTGCTGCGACACCATAGCTCCGGCATTCCGACTCAGTTCATCCCTGCCAGAAGACGGCTGGAAACCTTTCTCCGGAGTAGAGGCATACAGGGACAAGGCTCATTTCTCCTCCACGCCGCACGGTGGCGACTGGATTCGGATTGACTTCTCCAATCCGGTAAAGTGCCGTGAAATCGCCCTCAAGACCGGCGAGGCTCACTTTGCCAGCGGCGGCTTCCCTTACGGACGGGTCGAAGTTTCATACGATGGAAAGCATTTCCACCGGGTCGGCGAACTCATCGACGGTGGCGCCTCCATTTTCCCGAAACGCCCCGTCCGCTCCGTGAGACTCGTGTGCACTTTCACCGGTAACAGCCGCGACCTGACGATACTCCAGCCCATAAGGGTATATCCCGTTTTGACGGAATAATGAAATATATGTTCCCGAATAATTCCGGATATTGATAATATGTAAATGTATATAGATAAGACGATTCTATCATGAAGCACAATTTTTTAAAAGCGACTGCGGTTCTTGCAGCGACGACTTTTTCTGTGATTTCCTGCGGGCCGAAGCAGGCGGAGTGGAGCGGGTGGACAAACCCGGTGATTGAGGGACGCTATGCCGACCCGGAGGGCGTGATGTACGGTGACGAGCTGTGGATATACCCTACGACTTCGGGGGCTGCGGCCGACCATAAATATTACCATTTCGACGCATTCTCGTCGAAGGACCTCAAGACTTGGGTGAAGCACGAGGACGTGATTACGGAAAATGAGGTGTCGTGGCTCCGCAAGTGCTTCTGGGCTCCGGCCGCCCTCACGAAGGACGGAAAATACTACATTTTCTTCTCCTGCAACGACATATATGAGGGAGACTACGGCGGAATCGGAGTCGCAGTTGCTGACAATCCCGCCGGCCCGTTCCATGACCTGCTCGGCAAGCCTTTAGTCGGCGAAATCGTGAACAAGGCGCAGCCGATTGACCAGTTCGTCTTTCAGGACCCTGCCACGGGCGACTGGCTGATGTGCTACGGAGGCTGGGGACGCTGCAACATCGTGCGCCTTTCGGACGACTTCACCCGCCTCGTGCCTTTCGCTGACGGACAGACCTACAAGGAAATCACCCCTGAGGGCTATGTCGAGGGACCATTCATGCTCTGCCGTGACGGCAAGTACTATTTCATGTGGAGCGAGGGCGGCTACTGGACTGATGACTATTGCGTTGCCTACGCCGTCGCCGACACTCCGTTCGGCCCGTTCGAGCGCAAGGCGACCATCCTGAAGAGCGACTATGTCCACGGCACCGGTCCCGGGCACCACAGCGTCGTGAAGCACGGTGACGACTACTACATCATCTACCACCGCCACCCTATCGGCTACACCGACGGCAGCGACCGCGTCGTTTGCATCGACAGGCTTGAGTTTGATGAGAATGGCGACATTTTGCCTGTTAAAATGTCATAATGTTTTGAGCGTCTTTTTGGCCATATTTTCCCATTTTGTTCGTCATTTAGCGCCACTAAACTCATCACAAAACAGAAAAATCTGACTCAAAAATACATCTCAAAACTTCCAGTATCCCCATACACAAATAGAATGAAAATGATGACAAAAATACATATCTTGCTGACCTTTCTGATTTGCGGCTGCGCTCCGGCTCTTCGGAGCGCGTGCCGTCGTCCATAACTGCAAGGCAGCGTTCAATTACAACGATAGTCATTGACTTATAATACATCCCAGTAAAACAATATCCCCAGAAAATCATATTTCGATGAAAAAATATATACTCACTCTCGCTTCAATTCTTTTTTCGCTCATTTTCGGAGTTTCGCTCTCCGCACAGGAATTTTTCCGCGTCGCGGCCCACGACTCTTCGGAGGATTCAAAGAAGTCTGCGGACGTCGTCTGCACCGGAGAACACGACGAACTCACGATTCAGGCGGTTCTGGACAAGTTTGACGGCACGATGACACGCGGATGCCACATCCTTTTCTACGACGGGAACTACAATATCGACGGGTTTTACACCGACCCGCGTTTCCCGATGCCGACCGCGCTCAGGGTCCGCAAGACTGCGGGTGTGGTGCTGCGCGGAATCGACGAGAGCAGCCTGCGCAAGAATTCCGGCGTGCTCTTCAACGTGCGTCCACGGGCTTACGAGGGAATTGCCCCGTCTGTTCAAATGAATGTGATTGCGTGCTCGAATGACAATATGTATAACACGAATCACTTGACAATAAGGAACTTGTCTATAATACTTCCGGATATAAACCATAAGGTGATATGCATCAACACCTTCTATGCGGGAGCGGCGATACTGGAGAACATACGCCTGTCCTCAATCGGCTGCGGCCCCGGAAAGATGCCGGTGGAGGGTTCCGTGGGCGTGCGCGGGTCGAACATAAACCCTAACGGCGTTGGGCATCACTGGAACGATGTTCTCGCTGACGGGTTTTATGAGGCGTTTCAGATTGGCGGCGAGCATCTCGTGGCAACGAACCTTCTGGGCTACAGGAGCTATTACGGCTATACTTTCGGGAACTATGACGTGGTGGAGCAGTCGAAGGCCTCCGGCTGGTACGGAGTGTGGGAGCACCCGATTACACTGATAAACTGCAGCGAGGAAGGCTGCGCGTCGCTTCCACTGTTCAATGTCTGCGGCGGTTCCCGCAGGCCGCATTCTCGTGGTTATCAGGTGGTTGACCTCATCTCGCACACGGTCGAGTTCAGAGAGAAGGAGAACCCTACTCTCGCCCCTGTGCTTCCGGCCCGGGAGACTGTTCCGGGTTCATGGTGCGGAAACATCACTTTCTGCGGGAACAAGTTTGCCGAGAGTATGGAGAACGCAGTTGATGTGCCGTTCTGGGAAAAGGGCTCGGGGGAGCGCTTCTTCACGCGCAACTCCGCGCATTCCCTTTCGGGGACTTCCGCGGAGAGGGAGAGCTACCTGCCTATGTATATGCAGCAGTACTACGACACCGACCTCGAAAAGCTCCTGATTTATAACGGTTCCGACTGGGTGGATACTATGGGCAATGCAGCGGAGCCTCTGAAGCCCTCGTTTGACCGTGCGCTCATCCCGCAGCCGGTGTTCGATGCCGAGCCGGGCTATGTGGAACTCTACTGGAAGGCTTGGGAGCAGGCTTATGCTCATGTCAAGTGGCAGAAGGGGCTCGTGCAGCCGCTCTATATGGACGAGGGGCTCTGGGACGACACCATCTGGATCTGGGACTCGGAGTTCATGGTGATGTTCTGCAAGTATGCCCCGAAACTTTTCCCGGGCATCCAGACGCTCGACAACTTCTATTACACTATGCTTGAAGACAGCGGCTCGTCCCTGCGCATCCAGCATCCTGACAACCCTCCTTTCTTCGCATGGGTGGAGAACGACTACTACAAGATAACCGGGGACAGGGATCACATCCGTGAACTGCTTCTCGACAAGAAGTTTCTCCAACGCTACTGGGACCTTTTCCCGACTCTCTCTTCAGAGCGTAAGCTTCAGTTTGACCACTATCCCATAGCACTGAAGTACAAGGGTATAGGATATGAATGGAGCGGGATTTCGAGCGGAATGGACAACACTCCGCGCACCCGTGCAGGCAAAGGGATGCTCTGGGTCGATGCCATCTCACAGCAGGCCCTTTCCGCGCTCTACATCTCGCGCCTTGCCAAGGTGGCTGGTGACGGAGCCACGGCCCGCGAGTTCGAGAAGAAATGGAAAGAGCTGCGGAGGATTGTGAACAAGTACTATTGGGACGATTCAGACGGATGTTACTACGATATCGTGCCAGCACCTTCCGGCGAGACTGCTTCGGTGGCGGATGTCCAGGCATCCCCGTCCGCGTGGCGCACGACGGGCATCTTGACTCCGGCGTCATTTTGGCCGATGCTCGCGGAAATCCCTTCGAAGGCTCAGGCAAGGCGCATGACCGAATTTGCCCTGCGTCCCGACAAACTCGGAGGAGAGGTCCCTTGGGTGACCGTCTCGCGTGACGACCTGGACTTCGACGCGAATGATGGCTGGTACTGGCGCGGGGCGATGTGGCTCCCGACCGCCTACATGGGCATCAAGGCTCTTGAAAAGTACGACTTCATGGAGGCCGCCGACACAACTGCCGAGCAGGTTCTCTCGTGGATGCTCCGCACATGGCGCGACTATAAACCGCACACAATCTGGGAATGCTATTCCCCGACCGCACCTGCCCCGAGCAGCAACCACGGCAAGCGCGTCCGTCCTGACTTCTGCGGCTGGTCCGCCCTCGGTCCAATATCCCTCTTCATCGAGAACGTCCTCGGCTTCCACGACATCGACGCCTCCTCCCGCACCGTCCGCTGGGACATCCGTCACGACTGCCGCCACGGCCTGAACAACCTCACTTTCGGCGACACGACCACCGACCTCCTCTACGACCCGGCAGCCTCCACTGTTACCATTCGCAGCAACAAGCCCTACTGCCTCATCCTCAACGGCAAGTCCCACCGCATCCGAGCCGGAGTAACAACGATTTCTATCTGAACAATTCAGAATGAGACCCGAATCTTATTAACCTTATCAGGTTCTCATTTTCATCAATCCATATAAGCAGAGTGTCATTTTCGATGTGACACTCCATATATCCTTTATACTCACCGCTCAACATATGTGGTTTGTAGTGTTCAGGAAGGCTCTCTCCATGCAACAATATATTTACGACATTGTACAGTTTCTTCAATGTCTCAGGTCTGCTTTTGAACCTTTTGATGTCTTTCTTGAATCTGCTTGATGCTACAATCTCTTTCATTCAAGTGATTTTAAGAACGATTCGTAATTTGACATATCAACCTTGGTGAGGTTATCGGCTTCTTTCATAGCGGCCAAAGTTTCGTCATTTGGTTCATCAAAGACCGCATCCAAAAGGACACTTTCTACATAATTATTGAGGCTTCTATTTTCTTTCTTTGCCTTAACTCTCAGTCTGTCAAGTAAATCAGCCCGCAGCCTGAATGCCGTTTGTCTTCTGTTCGATACCACTGTTTCCATTATATTCATATATTTAATATCACAAATATATAACATTTATATAACAAAACAAAGCGATTGTATGGAAAAAGGCGTAAAAGCACCGTGCGAAGAACAGCGAAGCGCAAGCCAGTGCGATAGAGAACAGAGTAGGGTTAATAAAAAAGACCGGATTGATCCGGCCTTTTTTATTAATTTGAGGGTGCCCGGTCGGATTCGAACCGACGACATTCAGAACCACAATCTGACGCTCTAACCAACTGAACTACGGGCACCATTTTGTTTTTGGGACTGCAAAGATAGACAAATTCCGTCGTTATGCAAAAAAAATGTTATTTTTGTATGATTATTTTTGAAAATCAATGGTTATGGGACGTGAAATAAAGTTCTCCCTTGTCTATAGGGATATGTGGCAGTCTTCGGGAAAATATGTTCCGAGGGTAGATCAGCTTGTGAAGGTCGCACAGCCTATAATCGATATGGGCTGCTTCGACCGCGTCGAGACCAACGGCGGGGCTTTCGAACAGGTCAATCTCCTCTTTGGCGAGAACCCGAACAGGGCTGTGCGTGAGTGGACGGCGCCTTTCAGAAAGGCCGGGATTCAGACACACATGCTTGAAAGGGGACTCAATGCCCTGAGGATGAATCCGGTGCCTGCCGATGTGCGTGAACTTATGTACAAGGTGAAGAAGGCGCAGGGCACTGACATATCCCGTTCGTTCTGCGGACTCAACGACCACCGCAACCTCAGGCTCAGTGTTGAATATGCCAAGAAGGCCGGAATGGTCTCGCAGGTAGCCTTGAGCATCACCCATTCTCCAGTCCACACCGTTGAATACTATATGGATGTTGTCCGCAAGGTCGTGGAATATGGGGCCGACGAGATTTGCCTCAAGGACATGGCCGGAATCGGGCGGCCGACTATCCTCGCGGAGCTTACTCGTGAGATAAAGAAGGCATATCCACACATAATCGTTCAGTATCACGGACATAGTGGCCCGGGATTCTCTCCGGCGTCGATGCTTGAAGTGGCGCGCGCCGGAGCGGACTATCTGGACGTTGCCGTCGAGCCGCTCTCGTGGGGAAAAGTACATCCGGACGTGATAACGGTCCGCGAGATGCTGCGTGCCGATGGTTTCACAGTCAAGGATTTGAACATGGACGCATACATGGAGGTGCGTTCGCTCACACAGTCGTTCATCGACGACTTCCTCGGCTACTGGATTGACCCGAACAACTCACACCTCAGTTCTCTGCTTGTCGGCTGCGGGCTCCCGGGTGGGATGATGGGCTCTATGATGTCCGACCTCAAGGGCTTCCAGACGGCAATCAACGCCTCGCTGCGGGCGCAGTCGAAGCCGGAATTGAGCATAGATAACCTTATGGTGCGGCTGTTTTGCGAGGTCGAGTATGTATGGCCACGGCTTGGCTATCCGCCGCTCGTGACTCCGTTCAGCCAGTATGTCAAGAACACTGCGCTCATGAACCTGCTCGACTCCCTCAAGGGCAGGCCGCGCTGGTCTTCGATTGACAAGGATACGTGGAACATGATTCTCGGAAAGATGGGACGGCTGCCCGGCCCGCTCGCTCCTGAAATCGTTGAGCTCGCTGCTTCAAAAGGGTTGGAGTTCTACACCGGCAATCCTCAGGACGCATTCCCGGACGAACTTCCGAAGTTCCGCCAGATGATGGCGGACGAGGGCTGGGACGAGGGACCGGACAGCGAGGAACTCTTCGAACTTGCAATGCACGAAAGACAGTACCGGGATTACCGCTCGGGAGTCGCCAAGGAACGCTTCGAGGCAGAACTTGAGTCGAGAAAGGCCGTGGCGGGAGCTCCGATTGTGGTGACGAGGCCTGTCGTTGAGATGCCTAAGTTCGACATCGATGCTCTTTTGAAACGCTGGCCGGATGCGAAGCCGCTCCAGTCGCCTGTCAAAGGTCAGATGCTTTGGCAGATTGATGTTGACGACAAATCGACGGCTCCTGCAGAAGGCACTCTCGTCAAGGCAGGGGAGCCTGCCGGCTATGTCCAGGCCTACTATGGCATCGAGGAGGTCATTCCGGCGGCGGATGGCAGAATTGTTGCAGTCACCGCCGCCCATGGCGCGAAAGTCGCGAAAGGCGAAATCGTGGCACTTTATCGTTAGGAAAACGCTTACTTATATAATAATAGGAAAACAGAAGAATTCGGAAATATGAAATTTACAAAAATCATTGCGCTTTCGCTAATTGCTTGCGCATCACTCAGTTCGTGTCTCAAAAGCGAATTTCGCTACAACGGACTTTTTACATTCGCTGATGTAATTGACCAGAAGAATCTTAATTGTGACGGGGATATGGCAGTTGTCATCACCGAGGACGGAACAGACTCGAAATTTACTCTCGTGGAGTCCAAACGTGTGGCAATCAATTGTGACCTGCTCGATTTGGAGACTCCGAGGAGTATCAAACTCAATGCCTATCAAGGGGTGGATGTGAAGCCTTGTCTTAGTTCAGAAGACATCGCGGCTCCCGGAATCGCTGAGCATCGTGACTCTGTCTATGTAATGAACAAATACTTGACAGCCAATGGCAAGAATTGGTATGTTTCCTTCATCCTGAGCATTCCTGTCAAAAAGGACAGCAATGTGGAACACGATTTTAATCTCATTTTTGACAAGAAGAGCACTTCTCAGTCAGTGAAATTCACACTCTATCACAATGCCGGCGGAGAGGTCGTGACAACTGAGAACAAGGTCGACAAAGATTGGACAAACAAGGTATTGTATCTCAGTTTTCCGGTTAAAAGCCTGATTGAACCGATTTGGAACCCCAATAACACTCAAATAAGCATCGAGTCGGCTTTTGAATTGAAGGATAAGGATAAGGAAGGCGGGAAATAAGTGTTTTGGTCACCCTTTTTGTAGAGGTCTTTTGCTCGGATGTCCGACGATTTGGATGTCGATGTAGTCAACTTTGTAGCCTTTGAACCGTTTCTTCGACAACTTCTCCATAAGCTCGCTGATGAGCTTGTCCTCAGAAATGTCGCGGAAGGTGTTGTTTTCGATGTCGTAGAAATGCGCGTGGTCGAAGGTGTTGAGGTCGAAGAACATCTTGTTGTTAGCGCTGAGCCTGTGCTGGTAAATCCCTAATTTGGCGAACTCGGAGAGAATGTTATATACAGAAGCGACGGTAATTTTGGTGTTACCGTCGTTTTCTATTTTCTGCGCCACCATGTCGGCCGACGCATGTCCCAATTCCTGCATTGCCTTGTGTACTGCAAGTCTCTGTGGGGTGGCCTTGAGTGAGTATCTCTTTAATACAGATGTAAAGTTGTTCTGTGTGTTCACCTCTGTCGTTGTCATTGGAATGCAATTTTTTTTCTAACCGCGTTATTTACTCTCGCCACGAGGGACCATAAGATATGTTTCGCACATTGCGCGAATTTGAGTACAATAACATCCCGTAAAGTTATTAAAAAAATGTTTTTTCGTCAAGTTTTTTTTAGAAACCTTCAAAAAATAACCTGCATCATCTTTTTCATTCGTATTCCGCAGTCTATTTTTTTTCATGTTTCTTAAATTTTTTTTGTTCAGTTATTTTGAGATGTATTTTTGATTCAGAGCGGAAATTTGCTAATTTTGCAGATTTGAAGAAAAATTACTTAAGGATATGGAAAAGACAGCTTGTCTCATAATAGGAGGAGGTCCAGCCGGCTACACAGCCGCAATATATGCTTCACGTGCCAACCTTGCGCCGGTGCTCTATGAGGGCGCACAGCCGGGAGGACAGCTCACAACCACCACCGACATCGAGAACTATCCCGGGTTCGAGAACGGAATCAACGGGCAGGAACTGATGGCGACCATGCGTGCCCAGGCAGTGCGCCTCGGCGCAGACATACGTTTCGGCACGGTGTCGGATGTGGATTTCTCGTCACGTCCGTTCAAAGTGAAGGTTGACGGAACGATTGAGATGGAGGCAGATGCGGTGATAGTTGCCACAGGGGCGACCGCTAAGTACCTCGGCCTGCCATCGGAGACGAAATATCGCGGAATGGGCGTGTCGGCCTGCGCCACATGTGACGGCTTCTTTTATCGTAAGAAAGTCGTTGCCGTTGTCGGGGGAGGAGACACCGCCTGTGACGAGGCAAGTTACCTTGCGGGGTTATGCAAAAAGGTCTATATGATTGTTAGACGTGATGTTCTCCGCGCTTCGGAGGCCATGCGCAGGCGTGTTCAGGAGACTGAAAACATCGAGATATTGTGGAACTGCAACACGCAGGAAGTTCTCGGAGACGATTTCGGGGTCACGGGAGTGCGTCTTCTTCGCAAAGACGGCGAGGTTTTTGACATTGCTGTGGACGGATTTTTCCTCGCCATAGGCCATCATCCTAATTCCGATGTCTTTGCGCCTTGGCTGAAGCTCGACGGAAACGGCTACATAATTACGGAAGGAAAGTCCACCAGAACAAGCGTAGAGGGCGTGTTCGCGGCCGGAGATGTTCAGGATCCGACCTATCGTCAGGCCATAAACGCCGCAGCTTCTGGCTGTCGCGCTGCGCTTGATGCGGAGAAGTTCTTGAAAGAGAAATAATTCATTTTTTGAACCTGATATTTTATGAAAATATATGTTAAGCTCGCGGCAGTTTCCGCACTTGCTCTTTTGGCTCTGAATTCATGCAAATCTCAGTATGAGCTTCTTCTGAACAGCGCCGATGTTGACGCAAAATATGAGGCCGCGTTCAACTACTTCAACAACAAGAAGTACAGCAAGGCCTCCGCTCTGTTCGAATCACTTTCGATGTACACCGAGGGCACGGAGAAGGACGATACAGTGCGCTACTACTGGGGGTTGAGCAACTACCGCCAGAAGGACTACTACACTGCCGAGACCAATTTCCAGCGCTTCCTCGAAGTCTATCCCCGCAGCCCTTTCGCTTCCGACGCGCGTTTCCTGCGCATCGACTGCCTCTACCGTTCGACTCTGCGCTACGAACTGGATCAGACCCCGACTTACACCGCGTTGAACGCAATGACGGAGTACCTTCGAGAAGAGCCTGACAATGAGCATCTTGCGGACTGTGAAGCGATGATCAAGGACCTGAACGATCGTCTTGACCGCAAGGCATACGAGGGGGCGAAGCTCTACTATCGCATGGAGGACTATCTTGCCGCGCGCGTGGCTCTGAAGAATGTCCTGAAGGACGACGCCGAAAACATCTACCGCGAGGATATACTCTACTACATAGCGATGTCATCCTATAAGTATGCGGAGTTGAGCGTGAAGGCCAAACAGCGCGAACGCTATCTTCAGTTTATGGACGACTATCTCAACTTTATGAGTGAATATCCTGATTCGAAATATGCCCATAGTCTCGAATTTCCTCATTCGAAAGCGCAGAAATATCTGAAGAAGAATTAAGAAAAATGAAACACGGGCACATAGTCCCCGTATATAATAGTAGAAAATAAACACAAAAGATATTATGGCAAATAACAAAATTCCAACTAACACGATTACGCGCGATCTTTGTGACCTCGCGGCTCCGACCGGAAACATCTACGAGACTGTCGTGATTCTTTCAAAGCGTGCAAACCAGATTGCCGCGGCTGAAAAGAAGGAGCTTACAAAGAAACTCGAGGACTTCAAGAATGAAAGGGACACTATGGAGGAAGTCTTTGAAAACCGCGAGCAGATTGAGATTTCAAAGTATTACGAAAGACAGCCGAAGCCGGACCTCGTCGCAATCTACGAGTTCGAGCATAATGAAATTTCCTACAGAATGGCCAAGCACGACGAAGACTAGTCTCCTGACTGGCTCTGTGGGGCATCAAAAATAGTCAAGCTATGCTGAATCGTCTCGAAATACACAATTATGTGCTGATAGACTCTCTGGACATCACGTTTCCGGAGGGTCTTGTCATTATATCCGGACAGACAGGTGCAGGAAAGTCAATTCTTCTTGGGGCACTGTCGCTGCTTGCCGGAGGAAAGGCAGATGCTTCCCAGATTTCAGAGGGAGCGGACAGTTGTGTGGTCGAGGCCGAATTCACGTCCGTTGATAGCAGGCTGAAATCCGCTGTCGAGGATGCCGGAGCGGAGTGGGACGATGCGGGGCTTATCGTGCGGCGTGTTGTCGCACGTTCCGGGCGCTCGCGTGCATTCATCAATGACTGCCCCGTGACGGTACAGACACTCGTGGGTGTGACATCACGTCTTTTTGACATACATTCCCAGCACGGGACGCTTGAACTCCAGAATCCCGCCTACCAGACGGACATGCTCGACAATTTTGCCGGCAATCTTGCCCTGCGCAACGAGTATTCCGAGTCCTATTCCCGCCTTTCTTCGCTTAATGCCGAAAAGAGACGTCTGGAAGAAAGCCTTGAGAGGCTTCGCGCGGAGAAGGACTACAACATGGCGCAGTTCTCCCAACTTGACTCTGCCGGACTGAAGGATGGGGAACTTGCCGAACTTGAACAGGAGCAGAAGGAACTCGCCAATGCCGAGACCATTCGTGAAAGTCTCTATTCCGTGTCTGAGGCGCTCTCTCCGAGCGATGAGGAACTTCCTTCAGTCGATTCATTGCTAAAGGAGTCGGTGAAGGCTTTGGAGAAGATTTCAGCCTTTGTGCCGTCGGCAAGGACGCTCGCTGAAAGGATTGAATCTTCCCGTCTCGAACTTGACGACATTCTTTCGGAAGTCACGTCTCTTGCGGAAAAGTCCGAGGCATCTCCTCAGCGGCTCGAAACTGTGGAAGCAAGGATGTCTCTCATCTACGGGCTGTTCCAGAAATTCGGATGCACGGGCGAGGCTGAACTCATCAGCCTTCGTGACAAGTACAGCGAAGCGCTCGCTGACACGGACTGTATGGACGAGAAACTCGCGGCTCTCTCCTCCGACATTGCCGCCGAGTCAAAGAACAACGACAGGCTCGCCGCAGCCTTGACAGAATCGCGGCAGAAGGCGGCAACGCCTTTCTCCGAGCACCTCCAGTCTATGATTCGCTCTCTGGAGATGCCGCTTTCCGTGTTCATCGCGGATGTTTCCCCCGCAGCGAAGCCCGGTCCTCTCGGACGGGACAATGTCCGGTTTCTTTTCAGTTCCACGGGACGTGCTCCGATTCCGGTGCAGTCCTGCGCATCCGGAGGCGAACTTTCCAGAATCATGCTCTGCCTCAAGGCTCAGATGGCTCACTTCGAGGCCATGCCGACGCTCATCTTCGACGAGATTGACACCGGAGTCTCCGGCAGCGTGGCGGACAAGATGGGTTCGATGATATGTTCTATGGGTGCTGACATGCAGGTCTTCGCCATCACGCACCTCCCGCAGGTTGCCGCCAAGGGCTCTGCCCACTATCTTGTTGAAAAAGCCGTCTCCTCCTCCGACGGCCGCACAACATCCTCCATCCGAAAACTCACCTCCGACGAGCGCGTCCTCGAACTCGCCCGTATGCTCAGCGGTTCAACAGTCACAGCAGCCGCCATCGCCAACGCCAAGGAACTGCTCGGGGCTGAATAGAAGCGGATTGCTGCGTTGCAAAAGCCCTCGAAATCCTCACAACCGACAAGGTTGCTCCGGTTTCGAGGGCTTTGTGCGCCTTGCACTCCATCTTTTATTAAGCCCCGAGTTGCACTGTAACTTTATTCAAATTGCTTCAACCGAGTTTTATTCAACTAGTTTAATCTGATAGTCAGGCTCATATTCGATACGTCTCACGCCTTCGTTGATGCGGGAGCCGTCGCGGAAGTCGAAGGTGGTCTGGAGCATAGTCTTTTTGACATTCCCGAGAGCGTTGAACCAGCTGTCGCCATATTCGGCGCAGAGGGAGGAGAAATATTTCACGATGTCATAGCCCTGGAAACTGAACTGGGTCGGTTCCGTGTTGAATAGGGCACGATACTGCTTGACGAAACGGATGACATCCGGAGAGTTGTAGTCTATGTAATAGGCGAGGCTTACGTGCAGGTCGTTGTTGTGGAGGCTCTCCACCTCGATGTCATATCCGCGTACCTTGGAATGGCAGAAAATCTCCACCCTGCGGTTTTCACGGGAAAGGAGGCTGATGTTTCTGAACACATCGTTCACGAATGCCTCGCTTTCCGATGCGATGATGAACCGGTTGGTGTGTTCTGCACCCTCTTCCGTTGCTTTCTTGAGGCTCCCGATGATGTCGCGTCCTTCTAGCAGGCTGTATGACACCGTGGTGTATTTGAGTCCGGAGAGGTCAATCATGTTCACGAGGCTCGTCATAGCGTCGCTGCTTCTCGCTCCCTTTTCTGTGACGAGTATCGTCCTGTCTCCAGGTTTAGACTCGTCTGCAATCCACTGGGCGAGATCCGCATATTGGAAGTCATGTGGAGTCGGCACTTGGATGAGCTTAGGATATTCTTCAGTGAGTTCGACGCCCTTCGGGTCAAGAGGGGAGATGAGGACAATGTCGCTCCCGATGGCGGTGTAGGTTCTACGGATGTCATTCGGGGAGAGAGGTCCTACGACGAAGTCCAGGTCAGAGACAATGCCTGCTGTGATACTTCTGCTTTGGTCCTTCACATCGTAAACGTCGATGTTTATGTCCGTACCATCATTTCCGAGGTCCCTTGCCGCGAGTAGTGCACCGCAGTAGAAGTCGATTGATGAAGAACTCGGCTTCGCTGTCCCTGCCATGAACGGCATCACGATGGCAAGATTCACCTTCTTCTTCGACGAAAATGTCACTGCCTTCTCGGAATCGGCGTCCCTGTCTGCATCAACTTCTGTGGCTATCTCTTCAACAGCCCTATCCTTTTCACTATCTTTAGCTTCACCTGACTGAGTATGTTCATAGCCAGACACATTATGGGCCTCTGTTGCAGACTTTTCCGGAATCACCAACTTCTGTCTTGCCTTGAGTTCCTTGTCCTTGAGACCGTTTGCCTTCATGATGTCGGACACCTCGACGTCGTATTTCGCCGCTATCGTTTCTATGGTCTCATACCATTTCACGATGTGGATTTTCGGCTCTGCTTTCTTTTCCGGCTCCTGTCCTTCATCCTTCGTTGCAGTGGCAGTGACCTCATTCCTGCCCTTATTCCCGGCCTTCGATGGCTTATCCTGTTCTTCCGGCATAGGGATGACGATTATCGAGTTCTTCTTGAGTCCTTTGGCCTTTACGTCCGGATTGTATTTGTAGATGTCCTCGATGCTCACTCCGTAAGCCTTGCTTATTGAAAATAGCGTCTGTCGTTCCAGAACCACGTGAGAATAGCACAGACGCCCGTTCACCTTCACCTTTTCCTTGGAGACGGAGACCGGTGTCGCTACATAATTGTCCTGCGCGAATGCAGGCGGGACCGACGCCAATGCGACGGACAGAATCATCATGCCGAATATTCCACGTGTATTCATATCGAGTCTCTTTTTTCTATGATAGCTTATCTGCAAATTCAATGAGCCTGTCCGCAAATCCTTTCCATGACAGCCGCTCTTTTTCCTTCCTGATTTCCGTCACGAACATCTCTTTCAGTTCCGGTTCCGCGAAATAGCGGACAATCTCCCCGCGGATTGCCTCAGGTGTCGCCTCCGGCGCCACGATGCCCGTCCCACGGTCTCCGATTGTTTCCTTTAGTCCCCCGACGGCCGTTACGACCATCGGCACCTCGAAGTGGTAGGAAACAGAACTGATTCCGCTCTGAGTTGCGCTCCGGTAGGGGAGTACAGTGAGATCGGCCGCGGAAAAGTAGAGCGAAACTTCCGAGTCCTTTATGTAGTGGAGACTCTTCGAGATTCTTCTCTCTCCGTCAGGAATGGAGTCTATAATCTTCTGATATTTTTCAAAACTTCCGTATGGCTCCCCGGCAATTATCAGCTGGTAGCTCTCGTCCAGCCCGGAAAAAGCCTCAAGCAGAATGTCGAGTCCCTTGTACTCGCGGATGAGTCCGAAGAACAGCAGGTTCTTCTTCCTTGGAGCCAGCCCGAGAATTCTTTCCGCTTCTTCGCGCGGCATCTTCTTCCCGAAATGGGAGTAGAGAGGATGCTGGATGACGGTAAACCTGGCGTCAGGCTTGAGTTTCAAGAGGTCTTCCGACACAGCCTCGCATAGGGTTACATAACCGTCGCAGCCTGAAAGGAAGTACTTTGTCAGCGGTGCATCGAAGAAATGCGGCTCGTGCGGAACCACATTGTCGAGTATTCCGATGACCTTGCAGTCGCGCCTCAGCCTGCGGCAGACATAGCCTAACGACGGGGCAAACCAACTCATCCAGTAGCGCACGACCAATAAGTCCGGCTTCCACCGGCGTATCTCCCGCACTGTCCTCAGATAGGAAAAAGGATTGGCCGTGTCCAGTACGGATGTACTCCGCACCGGCACGGCCTCATCGTCTTCGGTCACCTTCTGCGTCTTGCCCGGAAAGAGAAATTCGGGATATTGCCTTGAAAAGTTGAAGGCTCTGACATCATTCGTCTTGCCCAGTTCTTCATAAAGGCAGGCGTTGAACTGGGAAATCCCTCCTCTGTAAGGGTAAAAGCAGGACAGCAGCGCTATTTTCAATTATTTCTTTGCTTTAGTTGCGACATATTCCTCATTGAGTCCGGCAATCACCTCATCAGTGATGTCGAGGGTCGCGTCGCCAGTGATGACAGGGGCGCCTCCCTGATTTGTGAGAATCATTGCGTAACCCATCGTCTCGTTGTACTTGTCGAGCCATGTTTTGATTGCATCGGCGAGCTGGTTCATCATGACAATCTGCTCTTCCTGAATCTCGTTCTGCTTCTGCTGGGCGTAGATGTTGAAGTCGTCCTGGGCCTTCTGAAGCTTATTCTGCTGCACCTCGGCGACGGAACGTGTCATAAGCCCCTTCTGCATCTTCTCCTGGAAATCGTTGATGTCTTTCTCGAGTTTTTTGCCCCTTCTCGTAACCTCTGCCTGAATGTTCTGAACCTTTGTCTCTACGACCGAACGCTTGTCGTTCGCCATGTCATATTCCTGCAGAATCCTGTCGAGCTGGACATAAACGATGTCTCCGGCATGAGAGACTGTCTCTGTTTCGGTGACCTCTGCCTCGTTCTTCTGTTTGTTTGACGTGAGTGAGAGTGTGCCGAACACAATGACGGCAACAAGTGCAATAACGCTGACTGTCAGTGTTATGATTTCGTTCTTTTTCATTTGTATAAATTATTTTTGTTTTTTATTCGCCAGTAGTGTCGTGCCCAAAAGGGCAAAAGACCCACAAATATATGAAAAAATATCGTACCTCAGCCTATCGGTACGATAAAATGCGGAAACTTCGGTCATTTAAGGCAGTCGAGATAGGCTCTTATCGTGTTTTCCAGACCCATATAGAGAGCGTCGCAGATGAGCGCATGTCCTATCGAGACCTCGTCTGTCCATGGAATTGTCCTCACGAAATAGCTTAGATTCTCGAGGTTGAGATCATGGCCGGCGTTGAGACCGAGACCGCATTCCCTTGCCTTCCGTGCGGCCTCAAGATATGGCGCAATAGCCTTTTCCGGGGAATTGGGGAACAGTTCCGCGTATCCCGCAGTGTACAGTTCCACCCTATCTGCACCGCACTCGGCGGCTCCTTCCACCATCCTGGGCTCCGGGTCCACGAAAATCGACGTCCTGATTCCGAGACTCCTGAATTCCGAGCACATTTCCGTGAGGAAATCCTTGTTTTCCAGTGTGTTCCATCCTGCGTTTGAGGTGAGCGCGTCCACCGCGTCCGGGACCATCGTTACCTGTGCCGGACGAACCTCCTTTACAAGGTTTACGAACGATGGGATTGGATTTCCCTCGATATTCAATTCCGTCTTTACGATCGGGCGTATCGCGCGCACGTCCGCGTACCTTATATGTCTCTCGTCCGGCCTCGGATGCACCGTGATTCCTTCCGCGCCAAATCTTTCGCAGTCTACGGCTGCCTTCTCCACGTCCGGCATGTTGCCTCCGCGGGAATTTCTGAGGGTTGCGAATTTATTTATATTAACGCTAAGTCTTGTCATATTGCTTGTCTTTTTGGTATAGGCTGCAAAAATATACATTATTGTTCAAATCCTGTCAATAAATTACTAATTTTGCAGGTTGTCACAACAATATTCACAATGATTGCAGTCTTTTACAGAAACCCCGAATTGACCGGTACGGAAGCCTACAGAAAACTTGAGCGGCGTCTGACCGATGCCGGAGTTGAACTTTGTTCTGTCTATATATCGGAGCCTGCGGAGGAGATTGGCGAAAGAATAGGGGACGCCCGTCCGGAACTGATTGTCAGCCTTGGAGGTGATGGCACGTTCCTTTCGGCGGCGAGGCTTGCAGCCCCACTTGGCGTGCCGGTGCTCGGTGCGAATATGGGACGACTCGGATTCCTTTCTGAAAACAGACCGGAGGATGTCGCGGAAGCGATTGTAACTGGTGATTACAGGATAGAAGATAGCCCAATTCTTTCCGCAGAGGTCCATTCTCCTGCCGAGAAGACTCGGCGTTTTCTTGCGCTCAATGAAATATCCGTACACAGACTTGGTCCGGCAATGCTTGGTGTGGACGCGGTCATAAGCGGCAGCGTGCTTCCGACTTATTGGGCTGACGGGCTTATTGTTGCGACTGGGCTCGGCTCCACAGCCTACTCTCTCAGCGCTGGAGGTCCGATTGCATTTCCGGACTCGCGAGTGTTGCTCGTGACTCCGATCGCTCCGCACAATCTGAATGTCCGTCCTCTCATAATTCCTGACACCTCTTCCATAGAACTCAGTTTTCGCTCCAGAGACCCGAAACTCGTTCTTTCGGCGGACAACGTCAATTTCGTGATGGCCGGAGACTCCAGGGTGGATGTGTCGGTGGCACAATTTTCGCTCAAGCGGGCGCGGCTCCGAAATACCGGATTCGTCGATGCCCTTACTACCAAACTCTATTGGGGGGAGGACATGAGAAATAGGCATTAATTCACGATGGCGTCCCACAGCGGGCGCGCATAAAACTACAATTATGGAAAACAGGAACAACCTGCCCGTACATGTGTCCATAATAATGGACGGGAACGGCCGATGGGCAAAGGCAAGGGGCAAGGAACGTATATACGGGCATTTCGAGGGCGTCGAGTCGGTGCGTGCCTGCACTGAGGCCTGTGTCGAGGAAGGAGTGAAATATTTGTCTCTCTATGCCTTTTCGGAGGAGAACTGGAAAAGGCCGGACGAGGAAGTCGCGGGACTTATGTCGCTGATGGCCAAATGTATGGCGAATGAACTTCCGACATTCCTGAAAAACGGGGTGCGCTTTGTCGTGCTCGGACATAGGGAGCGGCTATCCGATGAACTCAACGCCACAATCGATGACTGCATGGCGCGTACACGGGATGGAAAGAACCTGACGCTCATCCTTTTCATGAGTTATTCCGGCAAGTGGGACATCTTCCAGGCTGCAAAAAAAATGGCTCTCGAAGCCGCGGAGTCCCCGGAAGCCCTTGACAGACTGAAGAATGCGGAGCTTTCCTTTTTCGACAGCTATCTCGTGACCGCCGGCATCCCGGATCCGGATCTCATAATCCGCACCTCCGGAGAGACACGCTTGAGCAACTATCTCCTGTGGCAGGCGGCATATTCCGAATTCCTTTTCACCGAAACCTTATGGCCCGATTTCCGCAAACCGGAGTTCCGCGCGGCGCTTGAAAGCTACGCAAAACGCGACCGTCGATATGGCAAAGTGAAATAAATTGCATATATTTGCAGGTTGTACGTGCCAAACACGGAAAACGACATTACGAATCGTAACACGAAATTTTTTGAGAATAGATGACGATTAGACTAAGATTCCTGTTCTGCGTTGCCCTTCTGTACGTCCTTTCGGGGGCTGTGGCGTGGGCGCAGTCCGGAGTGACGGTGGATTACAACAATCCTAAGAAATATATTGTCGGCGGAGTCACCGTTGAGGGAAACAACTACGTGAATAGGGATCAGATTGTCCAGACAAGCGGCCTTCGCGAAGGAATGGAAGTGACTGTCCCGAGTGATTTCTTCTCGCTGCTCATCGACAAGATGTGGAGCCGGCGTTATTTCGAGGATGTTTCCGTGGCAATCGATTCTCTCAACGCAGCGCGTGATACGGCCTTCTTTAAGATTCGCGTGACCGAGCGGCCCCGCGTTTCCCGTTGGACGTTCTCCGGCATCAAGAGTGGTGATCAGAAGGACTTGAAGGAAAGGCTGAACCTCAAGCCGGGAGGCGTATTCTCCGACTATGTTGCCAAGACCTCCACGGACATTATAAAGCGGTTCTACGACGAGAAGGGCTACAACAACGCCACGGTCGACATTCAGACAAAGCGCGACACTCTCGTGAAGGGTGCCATCCGCGTGAATTTCGCAATCAGCAAGAACGAGAAGGTCCGCATCAAGAAGATTGACTTCGGCGGCGTCTACGATGTGAAGGAATCCAAGCTCGTCAAGTCCATGAAAAGGACCAGGGACAAGAGGCTTCAGAACTTCTTCAAGTCCAAGAAATTCAACGAGACGGAGTTCAAGAACGACAAGAAGGGACTCATCGAGGCCTTTAACGAGGCCGGCTACCGCGACGCGAGGATTCTCAGCGACACTGTTTATTTCGTGGAGCCGGGAAAACTTGAGATAGACTTCAAGATTGATCAGGGAAAGAAATATTATTTCCGCAACATCACTTGGACAGGAAATTCTGTCTATCCTGCCGAGGCTCTGAACGACATTCTCCAGATTAAGAAAGGCGATGTCTACGATGTCGTTACGATGGAGAAGAGGCTCTACGGTGGCGGAAAGCAGAACGAATATGACGTGTCGAAGCTCTATAGGGACAACGGCTATCTCTTCTTCAACATCCAGCCTGTCGAGCTTAATGTCGTCGGGGATTCCGTGGACGTGGAGATGCGTGTCGTAGAGGGCAAGCAGGCTACTCTGAACAACATCATAATCAACGGAAATGACCTCACTAACGAGAAAGTTGTCCGTCGTCAGGTGTTCACACGTCCCGGCTACCTCTTCAGCCAGTCCGACTTCGAGCGCTCCATCCGTGAGATTGCGTCCATGGGGCAGTTCGACCCGGAGGCTATCGCTGACCCAAGCAAGGGATATTCAATCATTCCAAACCAGCTCAACAACACTGTCGATGTCGTATATAATGTGACAGAAGCCTTCAAGCCAGCTCGAACTTTCAGGAGGATGGGGCGGCAACACCTTCGTTGCAACGGTCGGAGTCAGTTTCAACAACTTCTCGACGCACCGTTTCTTCGACAAGACGGCGTGGAGGCCGGTTCCGCTCGGAGACGCTCAGAACCTTGCGTTCAGATTCCAGACCAACGGCACCTATTACACCTCGCTCTCGGCAAACTTCTCCGAGCCGTGGCTGTTCGGAAAGAAGCCTACCTCGCTGAACCTCTCACTCTACTACACGCGACAGACCAACTCCTATCTTGCTTTCAACATCCTGAACAACGACCAGTATATGGAGGTCTATGGATTTGCTGCAGGAATCGGAACACGTCTGAAATGGCCTGACAACTACTTCGTCCTCTACAACCAGTTGAGCTGGCAGACATACAGCCTTAAGGACTGGCAGTATAACTTCCTGTTCAATACCGGCGTTTCTCACAACCTCAGCTACCTGATAAGCCTGTCCCGTAACTCCACGGACCAGCAGATTTATCCTCGCCAGGGTTCGGACTTCTCCATTTCGCTTCAGTTGACTCCTCCTTACTCCCTTCTGAGAAAGAAGGACTACGGCGTCCTTGACGCGGACGGAAAGCCAACGATAAAGAATCCTCGGGACATCGACTATAGTCTCCAGTCATCGGAGACCAGATACAGATGGATTGAGTACCACAAATGGCAGTTCAAAGGTGCGGTCTACACGAAACTTGTCGGCGATCTTGTCCTGATGACGCGTGCGCAGTTCGGATTCCTCGGCTACTACAACCGCAAGTGGGGATATTCGCCGTTTGAGGGCTTCCGCGTCGGAGGTGACGGAATGTCCGGCTATGACACTTATGGTTCGGACATCATTTCGCTCAGAGGATACGAGAACTACTCGCTTACTCCGACTAGCACTTCGCAGTACAACTCTTCTGGAAACTACTATGCCGGTAACGTCTACGACAAGTTCACCGTCGAACTCCGCTATCCGGTGGTTCTCCAACCGCAGTCAACGATTTACGCCCTGCTTTTCCTCGAAGGAGGAAACTGCTGGAGCGATCTGCGCAACTTCAACCCGTTCCAGATCAAGCGCTCTGCCGGTGTCGGCGTGAGGGTGTTCCTCCCGATGATCGGTCTGCTCGGTGTGGACTGGGGATGGGGATTCGACGACCCTGTGAACGGAAAGAGCCAGTTCCACTTTGTCATCGGACAGCAGTTCTAAAAGATTGGCACAGCTTTAGCAGTGAACCATCCGTTTGGACATAAATAATTGAAAAAAATAAATTTTACAGATATGAAGAAAATGCTTTTTGTCGCAGTCGCATCGCTTTTCGCAACGGCTGCATTTGCCCAGAACGTAACCACAGGGCATGTCAACACCACTGAACTGATTCAACTCATGCCGGCAATGGACACTGTCAGGACTCGTCTTGACGAGGCCCAGAAGGAGGCTAACGAGACTTACACCGCCATGGGTGAGGAGTTCCAGAGCAAGCTCGCCACTTATCAGCAGAAACAGGCTTCATGGACTCCTGCAATCAAGGCTTCAAAAGAGAAGGAACTTCAGGATATCCAGGCACGCCTTCAGGAGTTCGAACAGTCCATCGGACAGGAGCTTCAGCAGATGCAGCAGAGCCTTCAGGCTCCGATTTATCAGAAGGTGAACGAGGCGATTCAGAAGATTGCCAAGGACAAGAAGCTCGCTTATGTGTTCGACGTGAATTCTGTTCTTTACGTTGATCCTGCCCAGAGCATCGACCTCACTCCTGAACTTCGCGTGATTCTCGGCATACCTGAGGGACGCACGCTGGCTTCGCTTCAGGAGGAGCTGCAGGCTAAGGCTGCTGCCGCTCAGCAGCAGTAAAAATGAATCTTCTATGAAATATTGAAGGGCTTTGTGAATTTTTGTTCACAAGGCCCTTTTGGCAAAGCAAGAATAACCACAAACACTAAAATTATGAAAACAAGTCAGATTATGGCCTCGCTGGAGGCGAAGTATGGGGAACAGAAGGAATACTTGCAGGCGGTGCGGGAAGTTCTGGAGACCATTGAGGACGTTTATAACGAACACCCTGAATTTGAGGCGGCACGGATTGTCGAGAGACTTGTGGAGCCGGACAGGATTTTCACATTCAAGGTGACATGGGTTGACGACAGGGGAGAGATAAGGGTGAACACCGGCTACCGGGTGCAGTTCAACTGCGCAATCGGTCCCTACAAGGGCGGTCTGCGCTTTCATCCCGCTGTGAGCGTTTCCATGTTGAAGTTCCTCGGCTTTGAGCAGACCTTCAAGAATGCGCTCACGACTCTGCCTATGGGCGGTGGCAAGGGCGGTTCTGACTTTGACCCAAAGGGCAAGTCGGACGCTGAGATCATGCGCTTCTGCCAGGCGTTCATGCTCGAACTCTGGCGCAACATCGGCCCGGACACGGACGTTCCGGCAGGAGACGTGGGAGTCGGAGGCCGCGAAATAGGCTACCTTTTCGGGATGTACAAGAAACTTGCACGCGAACATACGGGAGTCCTTACGGGAAAGGGAATGACCTGGGGCGGTTCCCTGATCCGTCCGGAGGCGACCGGCTATGGCGCAGTCTATTTCGTCCAGCATGTCCTGCATCATGCCGGGCTCGATATCAAGGGTATGCGCGTGGCGGTGTCCGGTTTCGGTAATGTCGCATGGGGAACGGCGAAGAAGGCTACAGAACTTGGTGCGAAGGTGGTTGCAATCTCGGGTCCCGATGGTGTAGTTGAGATTTCCGGAGGAATGACGCAGGAGCAGATTTCCTATATGCTTGAACTTCGCGCGTCCAACAACAACGTGGTGGCTCCTTTCGCGCAAAAGTTCCCTGGAACGGTATTCACGCCGGGAAAGAAAGCGTGGAGCGTAAAGTGCGACATCGCGATGCCATGTGCGTTCCAGAACGAAATGTCGGAAGATGATGCGCGTGAACTGATTGCAGGCGGAGTGAAACTCTGTGCCGAGGTTTCCAATATGGGTTGCACTCCTGGAGCGATCGCGGCCTTCCAGAGCGCCGGCGTCATGTTCGCTCCGGGGAAGGCGGTGAATGCCGGCGGAGTGGCGACTTCCGGACTGGAGATGACCCAGAACGCCATGCACATCTCTTGGACTGCCGAAGAAGTTGATGCCAAGCTTCACGAAATCATGCGCAGCATCCACGAGACCTGCGTTGTCCACGGCACCGAGCCGTCCGGCTATGTGAACTATGTCAAGGGTGCCAACATCGCCGGTTTCATGAAAGTCGCCCGCGCAATGCTCGATCAGGGCGTCATATAGTTCAAGGGTACGGCGGATGCTGTTCCGACAAGGGAATCGGCACAGCCGTAGTATAGATGCCACCTGCCCTTATATAGGACTAGACCCTCGGCAAAGACTGTCCCGTCGGGATATTGTCCGCATTTTTCAAATTCTTTTTCAGGAATGAGGAAAGGCTCATCCAGCCGTCCTATAAGTCTGCTCGGGTCTTTTGTGTCGAACAGCATCTGTCCGGCGCAGTAGGAGTTTGCCGCGTAGCGTCTGTCCCTTTCTTTGCCGCTGCGGTTTCTTCCGTTGTATATCAGGAGGATACCTTTGTCCGTGATTATTGCCGGTGGGCCGCATTCCGTCATATCGCTGTCGAAATGTCCGGGTCTGGGCGTTGCAATTTTCATTATGTTTCCTTTCTCATCAAGAAGGGGAGTCCAGTTCAGCAGGTCTTCTGACATTGCAATATTGACGAACCTCTCTCCCCAGTACATCAGGTATTTGCCGCCGACTTTTGCGACAACCTGCTTCCCGTCCTTGATTTGGGTGACAACCGAGCCGGACTTGCAGAACATGTCACGAAATCTGCCGTTGTATGCTTTGTTGAATGCCGGACCATGTTTTGTCCAGTGTCTGAGATCCGTTGATGTCGCTACAGCAAGTCTGGCAGTTTTCCTGTTCCATTGTGTGTAAGTCATAACATAAAGTCCGTCTTCTGTTTCGACTATTCTTGGGTCTTCGCATCCTCCCGGCCATTCAAGCGAATGTTGGTTATCGTTGTCGGGATACATTATAGGCTCCTCTTCCACATTGAAGTGCATCCCGTCCTTTGAAGTGGCGTAGCCAATTCGTGAAGTTCTTTTCCCGATACCTTCTCCATAATTGTCTTCGGCACGGAACAGCACAACAATCTTTCCGTCCTTCACGATAGCGGCCGGATTAAACGTGTCCCGTTCTGCCCAACGCACCTTCTTACCACTGCACGGGCAGATGAAGGTGAGTGCGCTATCCGGTGCAATCACCGGTCCCGAACCATCAGGGCGTCTGAACTCTGGTAATGCCCAGTCCGGTGTCGTGTCATTTATATCATTCCCCTCCAATGCCCTCAGCCATTGTCTTTTTGTCCCGTTGTCACATTTAATGTCTCGCCCGGATAATTCAGACCATAATTTAGCGGTATTCTCATCAATCTTCTTGTCGAGTGACGCTTTCCAGTCTGGAAAATAGCCCTTGAGCGCAAGTATCTGAACCTGTCGAAAATCTTTGTCCTCCGGGGTCAAGTCTTTGAAATAGACAAGTGTCCCGCCGTTGTTCAGAATTTTCTTCTGTATCTCGGTGATGGGAATCTCCCGTACCTTGAAGTCCTTGTGAACAGCAACAGACGCAGCATATCCTGCAGTTTCCCCGAGAGCCATCCAGCAGGGCTCCATTCTGAGAGTGGAAAATCCCACATGACTTCCGGATACGGCAACCGGGAAAAGCAGGTTCTCGACAGTTGTAGGTACCATCACTCCGTATGGGACTGTGTATACAGCCGTCGGGTAGCTGAAAAATCCGTCAAGGTGTACTCTGCCATCTTCGCGTTTGTGAACTGCATGAGAATCGAGGGCGTAGTGGCTGGATGTGACTGATTCAGAGTGGATGGGTGGTCTTGCGTCCTTTTTTGTAGGCAGTACGTCTTTGGAAGTAAAGAAATATGTCCCTTCAAGCCTTCTACCCTCTCGTACATAGACTTGTCTTGGGAAGTTTCCGTTGTCCGTGTATTCGTCAGCGGCAAGGCCATATCTGAGACAGGCCTTGCGAAAATTTTCCGGCAGAGTCTCATCGTGCTGAGCAAACCACAGTAGTCCGAGAGTATAGTCTTTAAGCCTTTGGGCGAAATTGTCCCTCCATTCCCAGTCTGCTGTCGGCCAAGGTTTGTTTTCTTCCGGAAGATCTGTGGATATCAGCGCAAGGTGCTGGTTGTTACCGTCCTTCTTCATGTTCGGGAGAGTCACCATATTCGTGACCTTTGACATACCCCAAGTGTCACCGGGAATGGCCGTCTTTCCTCCAGAAAGAATCCTCTTCCTGTTTTCTTCCATCTGCTCGACGGTCACGGACTTGAAGCGTACATCCGTATTCCGTCCGGTCAGAACATCCTCTACGAGCGACAGATATTCATTCCGGTCATAGTTCTCCGGCCTTGCAATGGGTACAAGATTGTCCGTGTTGTCCGTCAGGCACAGACGGTAGTTGTATGCCTGAATCTCGTCGTCTCCCTCATAGGTCGTTCCCTCCTCGTCCGGTCCATGTTTCCAACATCTGTATATCTTCCCCGCACAAGGCTCGCCGAACTCGTCGCGTCCTTCCCGCCCAAGCCTGAATGGAATGCCGGCCGCGGCACCGAGATCACCCTCGTATGTCGCATCAATGAATACCTTGCCTCTCCACTTTTCCGTCTTTCCGTTAGTTCTGTTGAGTACGCGTATGGCAGAGATCCTGTTCCCATGCATTTGTACATTGCCTGTTGACGAGTCGAACTGTCTCATTGTGAGGACCGTGATTCTTCCTGCATAGCTCTCACCGAGCAGTTTGTCGAATGTCATCTGTGCCACATGCGGCTCGAAATGGTAGCCATTGCTGCAGTCTCTGACTTGAGGAGAATCCTCTCCAAAACGGTCTTTGTAATATTGGAGATTCAGCCTTGTGAATTCGGTGAAAAGCCCGGTCGTGGAGCCTCGTGTGGCGATGTCCGTTGCTCCGAGCCCGTTTGCCGGAAGTCCGCCTACATATTCGCTTCTTTCGAGAATGATACAGTTGCATCCTTCCCTTGCCGCGGCGATTGCCGCCATAATGCCTGATGGAGTTCCTCCCACGATGACCACATCGTAAGACCTTTCGCTATGGCTTTTCTTTCCGTATGCCGGCAGACAGCAACAGATCGCCGTCAGAACTGCCGTGACCATCGTGAGTAGTTGGCGCATTCGTGTCGTTATTGACATAATTATTTAAGATCTATATAGTTGTCCTTGCTCTGCAGATTGTATCCTTTCAATACGAGACGGCTGTTTCCTTCCGGCCTCTCGGCTGTCTCGATTGTCACTGTCCTTGTCTCTCCCGGAAGCATGGAGAAGAAATTGTCTGTGTAGAAAGACGGTCTTACCGGCTTTCCTTCCGAGTCCAGGAGCTGAAGTTGGGTGAAGAATGCAATGGTGCGTCCTGTGTTCCTGAGCCTTATGTCAATGATGTTCCTCCCTTCTTTTTTCCTTATTCCATATTTCATGGACACTTTCGCTTTCCCGAGCCTGTTGAGACTTTCAAAACCTGCGGTCGTGGGACCGGTGAGAGTGTTCTTTCCCTTGTATTCGTCAGTCGAACGCCAGTAGAAATTGCTCCCCACTTCCTTGCCGTCGGCATCGAAAAGCCTCAGTTTGATGAAGTGTACAGGGCTTATCTCTTTGGGGAACTCAACTTTCAGGACATCATTCGCGACCCCGTCTGCCGGCAGATTTACGGAGGTGGTTCCGCTCCAGACTTTTCTGGAATCCAAGTTCCATATTTCAGCGAGAACTTGGAAACCACGATACTCTTTTGGATAGTCGTTGACAACAGAAACAGTGTTCTTGAGATAGTCGAACTGTGGATGTAGCGGTTCGCAGGCGTTTGCTGTCGCATAGAGAGCCGCAGTCGGCTCAAGCGACCAGTCCCACATTCGTCCGCATACCTGTCTTATCGCCGAGTTGTGATACCAGAACAAAACCCCGGACGCGTAGCGGTCGCCGTAATTGAGCTTGTTGTAGTTCCACACCTCCCAGATGCTTTTGTACATCATTGCTCCGACGAACTGAGCCTTCATTGCGAACTCTTCGATGCTGTCGGATTCCCCGTATTGATCAACTAAGTCCTTGTAGAGAGTGGACATCTGGTGAAACCCATTTCCGTCGCTGTA
>OLGV01000043.1_pt1 | contig 51540 bp, 41 predicted proteins | sample 1605761 | NCBI WGS metagenome assembly OLGV01 (sample SAMN03283245) | human gut metagenome | biome: human-associated habitat; material: feces | host: Homo sapiens | place: Peru | collected 2012
TCATATATCTAATTTTTCGATTTGCAAAAATAACAAATAATAGATTTGTGCAGTTGGTTTTAGTGTATCTATTTTTTAAAACAAGCGGCGACCTCGGAGGCGTTGGCGCCTGATGTCGCGCCAACGCCTTAAAGGTCGCCGCTTTCAAGCCGTTGAGATTTTACTTCTTCTTGCGTCTTGCCACAGCGTAAACGCCGCCTATCGCCGTGAGCACTATCAGGCCGCTGCCGAGAGGGGCCGGTGCGTCTCCAGTCCAACCATGCGAGCCTGGAAGGGAAGGGAACACGGTGGTGCGTAAAATGTCACTACTTCCCCAATCGTTGAAGAACGCGTCTGTCGGTCTAACCTGGGCTTTCGCTCCGAAACTCATCATAATAACCAATGCTGTTGCTAATAATATCTTTTTCATTTTATTTTCCTTTCTTTTTTGTCATCTCGACCGAAGTGCGGAAACCCTCTTTTTAGAATGTCCTCCGAACAAGAGGATTTCTCGACAAGACCGAAATGACGGTTATTAATATTATCTTACGACAATCTTCTGTGTCTTTTCATTCAATTTGAAGATGTAAATACCAGTTGAGGAGACGTTTATTGTTTGAACACCGTTGATTTGCTGTGTCGCTATCATACGTCCCATCACGTCGAATATTTGGAGTTCACCTTCGCCGTTGACGACGATGTCGTTGCCGTCTTGGTGGGCGATGATGTCGCTTTCAACAGAAGTGTCGTCAGCGTTGTACTTGAGTTTCACGATGAAACGGGCTTCGCTGTCGCTTGGTGATGCGATGAATCTGTATTCTCCGTCGAGGAGCATGTCGATATCTTTCCCTGTGCGGCGGTCGAGGACGTGGAGATAGTTGTATTTGCCTTTAGCCTCGTAGCTCAAGGTGTAATAACCCATTGTCATGGCCTTGAAGTTGAGGCAGAACATCTCGGTGTCGTCGCTCATCGAGGCGATGGCGTAGTCCTGACCGTTTTGTGAGATGTAAATCATCGGGATATTGTTGTTGCGATGGCTGATTTTGTTCAAGCCGGCACTTTCCTCAAACAGAGCGTATGTAACATCTTCGTATTGGTTGTTAGATGCTGTGAATGCGACATAATCGCGGTTGCTGCGTGATCCAGCGGCGTTTTTGCCTATGGTGATCTCCTTGTTTTCGCTTACCTGAACCAGGAATCCTTGGCAAGGAGCTATTTCTGACTCGACAGATGATTTCCAATTGCCGGCTTGTGTAAGTACGTAACCGCCTGACAACTCGGCACCTGTGATATTTCTCATGGTGATATTTTGCGAGAACGGGTTGCCGATAAGATTGAAGCCTTTAAGATTGCCGGAACTCTCGGCTTTGAGAGAGTATGACACGTCGGCGTTTCTTAATTCGCCGATGAATGCAAGCTCCTCGCCATTTGCGTTCCAGTACAAGTAACCGCGACCATTTTCAAACCCGGTGAAATCAGAAGAGTGTCCTGAGTTTTTGTAATTTTCCCATAAAACGTCTTTTTCATTATAGCGGTAGAAGTCATATCCGGAAGTGCCTACGAGATTTGTAACGTTTGTTGCCACTACATTCGCCGCCAAAGGAGAAGCGATGGTGTACCAGTCGGCGGCGGCCTCTTTTGCTCCGGCATGTGCCGTTGATTTCTTCACCGTGGCCTGGACGTTGTCGCTGTTGAAAATGAGCTGACCGCCGTCTTCGATGACGAGGTTGGCAGGGTCGGTGTTGGCAAGGGTGCCGTTCACTGTCACTACTGAACCTTTGTGGACAATCAACTTGGATGAGGCAGTGAGTGCAAGGGCATCATCGAATGTCACCTCGCCATAAGTGTCGTAATTGTCAGTGACATGGATGTTTCCCAAACCGACGTTTCCTTTGTTTTTGTAGTAAATCCATCGAATATATCTTACATCGGTATTATCGTTGACAAGTGTAACCGTTTGAGTTTTTTGTTGCAGTTCGGTATATTCTTTTAAATCAGTGTAATCAGAACCGTTTGCTGAAACCTGAACCTTGAAAGTGCTCCCGGAGAAAGTATTACCGATAATATCGTATGAAATAGATACAGGGGCTGCATTTAGTTTCAATGTAAGTGTACTATGTTCAGTGTTGCTTTTCTTTTCGAATTTTAGCTTGGTGGTAGCATAGTTATTATAATCCGCACCAAGATATATTTGTGTTAAACCATCAGTGTTTTCGATGTCAGCCTTGCCACCGTTAAAATAAAACGGTAATGTCGCGTAGTCAACAGTGAATTTAGCCTGGTTGATAGTGACAAGGTTGGAATAAACATCGTTGTTGTCATTGTCCTTGGCAGTTACCTTTAAGTAAGCGGTGCGAGCCTCGTTGTTGTTGGCTGTCACGTTGTACTCCACATTGCCTTCTGTATTGATAGAGGCAGAAATCCAATCGTATGTTGTGCTTGCTCCTTCTGCATTGCAGAAATAAACAGTTGGTGCAAAAGTGGTGATGTTCGCGTGAGTTACGGTAAGTGTTCCGTTTGTGGCTTCAGATGGTGCGTCAACTGTAGCGGGATCAACAGTAATAGATGGGTCCGTTGTCGTCTTTTCTTCAATACTTCTAAGAATGACATTGAAATGGCTGCTGGAAACACCGGCAAAATAACCTTTTACGATAACTTGTTTGTCTATTAATCCAGTCATTGTTTTGGTTTGTTCGCTTGTCGGGAAAGAAATGCTCGCATCTGTTGAGAGTCCGTCAACCTTAATATTGTAATAGGTGCCGCTCTTAACCAATTTCCCCTCAATCTGCACATAGTCGCTAAGATGGTTGCCTGTGCTATAGTTGCCAATTGCAGAGGCATCAAGAACCTGAATGGCAGGAGTGTTGTTGTAATTGGAGCTGCTGGCTTCTTCTAATGTGGCTTCTTTTGGGAATTGGTAAACGTTGTTGTAGGTGGTTACTTGGCCGGAAATCTTTACAATGCTATTCTCTGTATAAGTTGTGGAGAAGTTGTCGCCATAGTAATAGTATGCATAGCCTGTGCCGTCGCCAACAACAAAGCCACGGCTATTCATTGCAACAATTGTGCCTTGCACTGCGTATGTTCCTGTTGTGTTTATATCGGAAATGTTGTTAACCACATTCGGATTTCCAGCTTGTGTAACAGCGACATTTTTAGTGACGGTTCCTCTTTCTGTGTTGGTGTATGTGAGAGTTACCGTGGCCGTGCGTGCCGCCGCGGCTTCGTTCTGTGAGCAAGTGAAAGGCACAGACGTCTCGTTAACAGTACCAGGTATGAGCCAATCGCTTTCGGTTGAAGCAGTCAATGTGCCACCATTTACCGCGTTGTTAATGGTGTAACCAATTGAACCTGCAGTGGCATTGTATTCAATAGAAACATCAGGAGCTGAAATTGATGGGGTGTCGCCGGCGCCTTCATTATGGTAGTACTCTACTTTTGACACAGAAATCAAACCGTTCTTACTGCCAGATTTACAATCAAACTCTATTTTATAATACAAGTTTGTGGCTGGATTTGCCAATTCTACAGTTTGTTTGCCCGTGGCATTGTTAAATGAACCGGCTTCAACCCAGTTGGTGCTATCAGAACTTGTATATAACTTGATGGAATTGATACTGGTGGCAGTAATAGCGTCAATAGTCAAGTCAATTTTAGTAATTGCGACATCGTAAGCTGTTTCTGTTTTTATCTCACCAACAGATGCGTTGTTTTTGCGGCCAAATTTTACATAATTCCACATATTGTTATTGTTGTTACCATTAACTATAGTCCAGGAAAAACCATCATTTGTGGTAGTCCATGTGGTAGTATAACTGCCCACTGACTGTTGATTATAATCCGGTCCGAACAAGCAAGTCGAATAAACTGCTTCTGCTCTCGTCTGTCCCATCACCCATAGGGGGGGGGTAATCATTGTCAGCAGCGCAAACGCTGCAAGTAGTAAAGTAAATTTTCTTTTCATGTCGTTTCTTTTTTTGTTGTTATTTGTTTATACATGTTAATATTCTATATTTGCATCAAATAGCAAGTCAACTCGCAAAGATAGTCATTTTTTCAATAGATGCAAAAAAATCCTCAAAAAATTTAACGCCCTTAACGCCCTTAACGCCCTTAATGCCCTTAACGCCTTAACGCCTTAATGCCCTTAACGCCCTTAACGCCCTTAACGCCTTAACGCCCTTAATGCCCTTAACGCCCTTAATGCCTTACCGCCCCTACCGCCTTACCGCTGCTTCATTTAGTTTGTTCAGAAATCTAAAAAGCAGATAATCAGTCTGATTCAGCAATACTATCATCATATTTGCTATCACATCCGGCGAACGGCTCTTGGCCGTAAGTACGATGTTTTTGTCGTTTTCCGGATTACTTGCCAAGGTTCTTGTCGCTTCCTTTTCAACAGAGCCGTCTTCCCATTTTCTGTAATTGCGAACAACCAAATAATCTTCATAATCTTCAAGTAATTCTTTAAGGCTGGCTTTAGCTACATTTATCAAAAAAATCTTGTTTTTGAGAGATACCACACCGGAAGCGCATCCTTCGACGATGTTTTGCTTTCCACTTCTTGCCGCTTGAATCATTTGATCTTTTGTCCTGTCGCCTTTTTGTAGAAACTTCTCACAGAAAAAGTATGTAACCTCATATATTACATGTGCTTTCTTATAAACCAATAAATCTTTATAATCACCATATTCCATTGTAGTCTTCATAATCAATGCTGTTTACCCTTAATGCCCCTAATGCCCTTAATGCCCTTAATGCCTTAACGCCCCTAACGCCCTTAACGCCTTAACGCCCTTAACGCCTTAACGCCCCTAACGCCTTAACGCCCCTAACGCCTTAATGCCCTTAACGCCCTTAATGCCTTAACGCCCTTAATGCCTTAACGCCCTTAACGCCTTACCCCCTTAACGCTGCCGCAAAATTACAACACCTTCGTCGAATTAGTCGTACGAAAAACGACTAAGTTTAAAATTATGGCTTAAAACATTGACAGTCATGGTGTTATAAAATGCAAAAACATTGCTGAAATGTTAATAAATTTTAACAATTCGAGACAACTAATTTGTAATCAAAGGTTTATGACGAGACAACTCCAGATATTAGCGAAAGAGCCTTGATTTACTTTGAAGGTATCATTAAAGGCTTGAGAGCCATTAACTCCGACAATGCCATCAACGATGTTGTTTGATACCCTTGACGCAGTCGTAGTAAAATCGTTAAGTAGCGGTTGCTGGCGGTATTGGAAAAATCTTTTGATTTTTCTCTTTTCTCTTTCAACATTTGTTCGTATCTTTGCAAAAATTTTAGAAAAATTTTAAATATCATGAGTAACCACAAGAAACTTTTTGAGGAGTTTCCTCCAGTGACCACCGAGCAGTGGGAAGCTGTCATCGAAAAAGACCTCAAAGGGGCCGATTACAACAAGAAACTTATCTGGAAAACAGCCGAAGGTTTCCAGGTGAGGCCGTATTATCGCGCGGAAAACCTGAAGGATATACCATGGCTCGACACCAAGCCGGGCGAGTTTCCTTATATCCGCGGCAACAAAAAACAAGGCAACGACTGGCTCGTTTGCGAAGACATCGTGGTTAACGACTACCACGAGGCAAACAAAAAGGCTCTCGACGCCCTCAACCGTGGTGCCACCGCTCTCTCGTTCCGTCTCGAATACGACAAGCCATACGACGCTGTCGAGATATCGGGTCTTCTGAACGGCATAGTTGCCGAGGCTGTCGAGATTAACTTTTACAACAACAAGTACCATTTGCCGTTACTTGAGATGATGTCGAAGGTGCCTGGCATCCGCGGCTCGCTGAACTACGACCCGTTGACACGTTACATTCGTCGCGGCACATGGTTCATCACCGAGAACACCGACATGGAGCTCGCGGCAATCCTTGCCAAAGCCGAGATTCCGGGCGTGCAGACCATAGGTGTCAACGCCCATGTGTTCACCAACGCCGGCGCTACCATAGCTCAAGAAATGGGTATCGCCCTCGCGGAGGGTGTGGAATATATAGAGCAGTTGCTCGTAAAAGGTCTCACTATCGATGAGATAGCGCCGAAGATGCGTTTCAACGTGGCTGTCGGGCAGACTTATTTCATGGAGATGGCGAAGATGCGCGCCTACCGTATGCTTTGGGCGGAAATCCTCAAGGCTTACGGTGCGAAAGAAGAGAACTGCAAGATTCGTATTCATGCTTTCAATGCTTTGATTAACATGAGTTTGTACGACCCATACGTCAATATGTTGCGTACAACCACCGGCACTATGTCGGCTATCCTTGGCGGTATCGACTCATTCTGTGTGACGCCATTCGACGCCACATACGAAGAAGCATCGGAGTTTTCAGACCGTATCTCGCGCAATCAGCAGCTCATCCTCAAAGAGGAGTCGCATTTCGACAAGGTTGCAGACCCTGCGGCGGGTTCGTATTACATCGAAAATCTCACGGAGTCCATTGCTGCGGCGGCATGGGGCGTCTTCCTTCAGATTCAAGAAGAGGGCGGCTACCTCGCCTCGGTGCGCAAGGGTACAATCCAAAATATCGTGAAGGACAGCGCGGCGAAGCGTTTCAGCAACGTCGCCACGCGCCGCGAGACAATACTTGGAACCAACCAGTTCCCGAACTTCACCGAGACGATGAAGTTCGACCCTGCGGAGTGGGTGTTCAAAGCCGACTGCAAACGCGAGGCTAACGCTGAAATCGATACCATCGACACCTTCCGCGTGGCTCAACAGTTTGAGACAATGCGTTATGCAACAGACGTTTACGCCAAGAACCACAAGCGTCCTGCGGCATGGATGTTCACATACGGCAACCTCGCCATGCGTAAGGCTCGTGCCAACTTCGCATCGAACTTCTTCGCATGCGCGGGCTTCGAAGTCATCGACAACCCCGGTTTCAAGACATTGGAAGAAGGCATCGCCGCCGCACGTCAGGTGAAACCTGAAATATTGGTCATCTGCTCATCTGACGAGGAATACGGTGAAGGCAACGCCCTCCGGATTTTCGAGGCTCTGAAAAACGACACCATTGTGGTGCTCGCAGGTAACCCCGAAGGCACCGCCGACATCCTCAAAGAGGCAGGCCTCGAATACTTTATCCATGTGAAGAGCAACGTGCTCGAAACTTTGCAGAGTTTCCAGCAGAAATTAGGTATAACAAAATAAGAAAGGAGCAAGCAATGAAACCAGATTTCAAAAATATCAACATCAACGCTATACCTAAGTCACAAATCAAGGCTGATTACAAACCTGACTGGGAAACTGTTGAGCATATCAACGTGAAGCCGGCTTATACTGCCGAAGACCTTGAAAACATGGAGCATCTCAACTATGCGGCGGGTATCGCCCCATATCTTCGCGGACCTTATTCCACTATGTATGTGATGCGTCCCTGGACCGTCCGTCAGTATGCAGGTTTCTCGACGGCTGAAGAGTCAAACGCCTTTTACCGCCGTAACATCGCCGCTGGCCAGAAGGGTCTGTCGGTGGCTTTCGACCTCGCTACTCACCGTGGCTATGACGCTGACCATGAGCGTGTTATGGGCGATGTCGGCAAGGCAGGCGTGAGTATCTGTTCTGTTGAAGACATGAAAGTCTTGTTCGACCAGATTCCTTTGAACAAGATGTCTGTTTCAATGACAATGAACGGTGCGGTGTTGCCGATTTTGGCATTTTACATCGTCGCCGCTTTGGAGCAAGGCGCAAAATACGAAGAGCTTCAAGGCACTATCCAGAACGATATCTTGAAAGAATTCATGGTGCGCAACACATATATCTATCCTCCGGAGTTCTCGATGCGAATCATCGCCGACATCTTCGCGTTCACCTCGCAGAATATGCCGAAGTTCAACAGCATTTCAATTTCCGGCTACCACATGCAAGAGGCGGGCGCTACTTGCGACATAGAGTTGGCTTACACTCTCGCCGACGGCTGGGATTATCTCCGCACCGGCGTGAAGTCGGGCTTGGACATCGACGCTTTCGCTCCGCGTCTGTCGTTCTTCTGGTGCTCCGGAATGAACCATTTCATGGAGATTGCGAAGATGCGCGCGGCTCGTATGCTGTGGGCCAAGATTGTGAAGACCTTCAATCCGAAGAGCGACAAGTCGTTGGCGTTGCGTACTCACACCCAGACATCAGGCTGGTCGTTGACGGAGCAAGATCCGTTCAACAATGTGGCTCGCACCTGCATCGAGGCTATGGGAGCGGCTTTGGGTCACACACAGTCGTTGCACACCAACGCTTTGGACGAGGCTATCGCGCTTCCTACCGACTTCTCGGCGCGTATTGCGCGTAACACGCAGATTTATATCCAGGAAGAGACCAATGTCTGCCGTGTCGTTGACCCGTGGGCAGGTTCATATTATGTTGAATCGCTGACCAAGGAGATTGCCGAGCGCGCCTGGGCTCACATCATGGAAGTCGAAGAGATGGGCGGCATGGCAAAGGCTATCGAGACGGGTCTTCCGAAGATGCGTATCGAAGAGGCCGCGGCTCGTAAGCAGGCGAGAATCGATGCCGGTTCAGAGACTATCGTCGGTATCAACAAATATCGTCTTGAGCATGAGGATAGCATTGATACTCTTGAAGTTGACAACACCGCAGTGCGCGAGTCGCAGATTCGTCGTCTGAAAGAGTTGAAAGCCAACAGAAACGAAGCTGATGTGCAGCGCTGCCTTGATGCTATCACAGAGTCTGTCAAGACAGGCAAGGGCAACCTTCTCGCTCTTGCGGTGGAAGCAGCGAAATGCCGCGCCACATTAGGTGAGATTTCAATGGCTTGCGAAAAGGTCGTTGGTCGTTATAAAGCTGTAATTCGTTCAATATCAGGAGTTTATTCTATGGAAGCAAAGGGTAATGACAAATTCGTCAAGGCACAGGCAATGGCTGATGAGTTCGCTAAAATAGAAGGTCGTCGTCCTCGCATCATGATTGCGAAGATGGGTCAAGATGGTCACGACCGTGGTGCCAAGGTTGTCGCCACAGGTTACGCCGACATAGGCTTCGACGTGGATATGGGGCCGCTGTTCCAGACACCGGCAGAGACAGCGCGTCAGGCTGTGGAAAACGATGTCCACATCGTGGGAGTGTCGTCGTTGGCGGCAGGTCACAAGACTCTTGTGCCGCAGGTCATAGAAGATCTCGCCAAACTCGGTCGCCCGGATATCATGGTGACAGTGGGTGGCGTTATCCCTCATCAGGATTATCAGTTCTTGTATGACGCCGGCGCAGTCGCAATCTTCGGACCCGGTACCATCGTGTCGGATTCAGCAATGAAGATGTTGGAATTGTTGTTGGCGGTACGCAGATAATAATTAACAATATATGGAGAGGCGATTGCCGCATCTCTTATATATGGCGAAAAATAATTTTTATACGGTTTGGTGCGGTCGGCAAGTCGGTGTTTTCGCCTCATGGGCGGAATGCTGTCGGCAGGTCGAGGGGTTCCCTGGTGCGAAGTTCAAAGGATTTCCCACCAGAGAATCCGCCGAATCGGCGTTTAAATCGGGGCCGTCTGTGGAGACGGGTGCTAATCCGTCTCGGGGAGCGTTGAAATTGTCCACCGAGACGTGGCAATCATTGCCCGAGGGCGCGCCGAGACCCGAACCTAATGCAATAGCAGTCGATGCGGCGTGCTCCGGCAATCCGGGAAAAATGGAATACAGAGGCGTGTACGTCGCATCAGGCACGGAATTGTTTAAAAGCCCGGTGTTCGAAAACGGCACAAATAACATAGGCGAGTTTCTCGCCATCGTACACTGCCTCGCCTGGCAACAGAAAAACCGTCTCGACATACCGATCTATTCCGACTCGCTGAACGCTCAGAAATGGGTGCGCCAGGGGCTTTGTAAAACGAAACTCGTCCAAAATGAAAAGAACAAGTATCTCTTCGAGGTGATAGCGCGAGCCGAGAAATGGCTTCACAACAACACTTTCAGAGTGCCGGTTTACAAATGGAGAACAGAAATTTGGGGTGAAATACCTGCAGATTTCGGTCGTAAGTAATTAAAAATCAACGTTATGATAAAATACGATACCCTTTATATCCAATGTCCTCGATGTGGCGCATGGCTCGAAGGTCATGTCGTGAGGCCGGAGATGATAAATAAATCAATATTGTATTCTGACGGTAAAACGTTGAACAACAATTACATAACCGAGCCTCAAAAGATAATAGCATGCCCGTCGTGCAGCCATTGGTTCTGGATTAATGAGTACAAAGAGCCGGCTGTGACCTATAACAAACCCGGAGTGCCTTATTATAGTTGGAATCATTGGCGTTTCTTCGGAATACATTTCAATAGCGTGGAAGGTCGTATCTCTCTTGTGAATCATTATAAACGATGTCTGGAAGCCATTGATAATGATAGAGATAAGGAACTTTACATTCGTCGTATGATGTGGTGGGCGTACAATGATTTAGTACGAAATAACTATCAGATGCATTTTCGTTTTCTCTTTACAGGGAAGATGAGTTTCAACGTGTGGCGCAAGAACCGTATCAAGCAGTTGAAAGGCCGTCTGCTTTTTAGAAAATATCATGACGATTATGTGGCCAATATGAAGGCTTTGCTGATACTTCTGAAGGGGCGTTACACTCCCGATGATGAAGATTACGAGGCTTCGATATTGGAAATCATAGAGTTATATCGCGAGATGGGAGAATACGACGAAGCCCAGAAAATGCTTGATACTATCCCGAGACGAACCCATTACATTGGAAATATAGAAAAAGAAGTTAAGAGGAGACACGATTTTGTGTTTTTAGTAGCTGGTTGATGACGTGTGACGCGCAGAAGCAGCCGAACACCGCCGGCATGTAAGAGATGGTTCCCACAGTGGCTATTTTGTTTTGTTGTTGTTCGTCTTCCACTATGAAGGCGTCGTCAGCCACTTTCTCGGGTGAGAACACCACCGTGATGCCTTCACGGATACCCAGTCGGTGCAGGCGTTTGCGGATATAGAAAGCCAATCGGCAGTTGTAAGACTTTGCAATGTCGCATATCTCTATTTTTGTGGGGTCGAACTTGCCGCCGGCTCCCATGCAACTCACGATATTTTGATGGTTTTGGATTGCGTAATAAAGCAGAAACACTTTAGGAGCCATGGTGTCGATGGCATCGACAACGAAGTCGAACTTTTGTGCCATCAAGTCGATAATCGATTGATCTTTAAGATATTGTGGAAGAGCATGAATCTTGATGTCGGGGTTGATGTCGCGGATGCGCTCGGCCATCACCTCTGTTTTGAGCTTCCCTATGGTGCTGTCTAACGCCAACAGCTGACGGTTTTTGTTGGTGACACTCACGGTGTCGCTGTCAACGATAGTCATCTCTCCGATGCCTGCACGCGCAAGTTGTTCCGCCGCATACGCTCCCACGCCGCCAAGCCCGACGACTAAAACGTGCGCCCCGGCTAAACGCTCAATGCCTTCTTCACCTATTAATATATTAGTGCGTTGTTTCCAGTCTTCCATAATTCTCAAAAATCTGTTTGCGCAAAAAATCAATGCCGCGCCCCGTCGATTCCGCCGCCCTTGCATAAACGTCTTTGATGTCCCTTCCCGAAACGTCGGTCTCTAAAAACAGCCTGTCCAATGGAAGGTGTTTCAAAATTTTAATAGCTTGATTTTCATCACGATACAAGACCTCGCCCAATGAAATATATATGTCGTGTTTCAGCAACTGCAGCATGGTCTCCACCGAACTGTTGAACCCGTGAATCACCCAAGACATGGTGGCTTTTGTCTTTTTTCTTATTTCGATGATTTCAGAATACGCCCTCACGCAATGAATTATCATCGGCTTGCGGTAAGTCTCTGATAATCTTACCATTTCGCCAAACACTTCGATTTGTTTTCCGAATGTTTCTTTATGGATTTTGTCGAGTCCGACTTCGCCAATTGCAAAAAAAGCGTCATTTCGACTGTCGAGGAGCGGAATGGAAAAATCCACTGCATCTGAAAGGAGTAGATTTCCCGACCCCTGTTCGTTTCGTTCGAAATGACGCTCTGTAAGGCCTTCAACTTCCCACGGATGTATTCCCCAAGTCGTGAGAATCTTCTCACCATGCTCATCAACAATCTTTATAACAGATTGATTGTCAACATGAGTATGGATGTCAACGAACATTGGAGTTTGCCCAAGATTTATTTCGCTTTGCCTTGGTTGGCGACACTTTGCATCTTTTTGGCAATTTCTTCAGGGTCGCCGAGGAAGAAGTCTTTCAACAGCTTCATGTTGTCGTCAAACTCGAAGACGTAAGGTATCGCTGTCGGGATGTTGAATTTGATGATTTCGTCTTCCCCCATGCCTTTCAGTTCTTTCACGATGCCGCGGAGACTGTTGCCGTGCGCCACCACCATTACTTCGTTGTGACTATCAAAAGCTTTGAGAATCACTTCTTTATAATAAGGCATGAGACGTGCGATAGTATCTTTCAACGATTCTGTGAGCGGAATCTGTTCGTCGGTCATTTCAGCGTAGCGCAGGTCCTGGCGAGGACTGTTCGGGTCGTCCATGGCGAGTGCCGGAGGCTGCACATCGAAACAACGCCTCCATCTTAACACTTGTTCTTCACCGTATTTCTTGGCCATCTCAACCTTGTTGAGTCCTTGCAACTTGCCATAGCTCTTCTCGTTGAGACGCCATGTCTTGTACACCGGCAACCAGTCCATGTCCATCATGTCGAGGATGTTGTTCAACGTCTTGATAGCTCTTTTCAAATATGAAGTGAAGCAAATCTCGGGTTTATAACCGCCTTCTTTGAGGGCTTTTCCCGCGTCGATGGCCTCCTGAATGCCTTTTTCTGATAAATCGACATTTGTCCAACCTGTGAAGAGGTTGAGCTTGTTCCATTCACTTTCGCCGTGGCGAACTAATATAAGTTTCTTCATAATTTGTAGTGTTAACAGTGAAAAGTGAAATTATCACTAATCAACCAAAATAGATTGCAAAATTAAACATATTTTTTGATAAAAAAAATAAATAATAAAAAACTTGGTTTTTAACATTCTTCACTCCATTCTTTTTGCTATTTTTGCATCATGAGATTGATTAAACCGTCGGGATTTTTCAGGATGTTTTATCCTTCGCTGCTTTGGCGGATGCCGGAGACAGGGGAGAAGACTGTCTATCTCACCTTCGATGACGGGCCGCATCTGCTGATAACGCCTAAAGTGCTTGAACTTTTGAGAAGTTATAACGCCAAGGCGACGTTTTTTTGTATCGGCAACAACGTGAAACAATTTCCTGAAACATTTGAATTAATCAAGAAAGAAGGACATTCTGTCGGTTGTCATACCTTTAATCATGAAAACGGTTGGAAAAGCGGAGTTGACACTTATGTTAAATCATGCCTTGATGCGAATGAGTTGATTCGCAGCAACTTGTTTCGTCCGCCCCATGGCAAGATAAAACGTTCCCAATTAAAAAAGCTAATGGCGTTGCATTCCGCGTCCCTGCAGATAGTGGCATGGACTGTGATTGCCTACGATTGGGACCACGCCCTTTCGCCAGAAGACGTCTATCAGAACGTCATAAAAAACGCCGGCGACGGTGCGATTGTGGCTTTCCACGACAGCGTCAAGGCCTACAACAATATGATTTCAGCGTTGCCGAGAGTGTTGGAATACTATACACAAAGAGGATTTACTTTCAAATCTTTATAATAATTTCTTGCGGAATACGCACGAAAAGGAATCTTTGTTTTTTGATATTTGTAACCCGACAAAACAAAACACCCTGTAAATCAATAACTTACAGGGTGTTTCTTGGTATCGGGTAAGGGAATCGAACCCTTATTTCGACAGTGAGAGTGTCGTTACCTAACCGTTAGTAGAACCCGACCTCAATTGCGCTGCAAAAATACAAAAAAAAATTAAAAACAAAACATTTTTGTGATTTTTTTTAAAAAAATTAGTCTTTAGTCCTTGGACATGGTATTTCGGCAATTTTTGCCAAATCTAATAATCCAAAGACTAAAGACTAAATACTAAAGACCGAGACTAAAGACTTTTAACTATCTTCTTGACAACGCTATTGCCTGAATTGTCGCTGATTTTCACGAAGTACAAGCCCTCGCTCAACGACTCGACGTCAATTTCGTTTTTGTTTTCAACAAACAGCACCTGCTGTCCGACAGCGTTGAAGATTGTCACATACTGAACGTCACCGTCAATATGCAGAGTCTTGTTCATTGGATTTGGATAGACCTCGATTTTTGCGACATTGTTTTCGCCCACTCCGGTATAGATTGACTCGTTGATTTTTACAGGAATTGTTTGCGTGGCAATGTCGGTAACGATTTCAATCTCGGTCTCATAATAACCTTTTACATGTAATAACGGATAAACTCTGACTTCCCAACTTTCGCCGACGGCAAGTGTTGCCGGAAGAGTGCCAGCGTATGAATAATCCACAACGACAAGATTGTCGTCGGCTGCTGCTATGCTATTGATAGTAAATGGATTGGCAGTGTTGTTTGTGATGGTGAATGTTACTGTGCTTATCTCGTCAAAAACAATTTCATTAACACTGATTGTTGGTGTTACGGAACTATGCTCCTCCATGGTGAAATGGTGTGGGTCGAGCTCGGCAAACACAGGCTGTGTGTAGCGGCGTCCTGACTCGTCTGCGCCGAAAACGTAATAGTTGATTTCCGACTCTCCCTGATAACCTTTGATGTAACCGACATACTCGTCGGCGTTGCCTGTGGCGGTCATGTGCGCCACCTGGTATTCTCCGCCGTCTATGCTATAATAAACAAGGAGAGAGTCTTGTTTCAAATCCTGACCGCTGTAGGCGATGAACTTGCTTGTGATGGCAATTGAATCCTGCCAAGTCTGTGTGCCGAAAATAACGTCTCTGTGGTCAACGAAGAGCATGCCGAAGTCCATCACGCCACGGGTGCGGCAGTGAAGAGCGTCGGTGTTCTCCCAGCTGATATAGTAGTCGTTGTTTGTTACGCCAACGATTTCATAACCCGGCATTGCTTCTTGGTAAATTGCGATAGCCTGTTGATTGTATGTGGTGTTGTCGCCCAATGGCACATAAACCGACTTGTTGAGAATCAAACTGTTGGTATAAGGAGCGAGTGTGTATCCGCCTGGTTCCTGCACACGGTAAACGCGGTAAGGATAGCCCCAGCAGCAGTTTGTTGTAGCAAAATACTCGGCGACAGCCTCATAGTCGGCGTAGTGTGGGTTGCTTTGCGGCAGTTGCGCAATCAAAATCTTGTCAGGAGCGAGATATTTGCCCCAGCAATCGACGTGTGCGATATAGTCGCCCTGTGGGTCAATAGTCACATGATAAGGGTCGATGCCGAGGTAGTCGCGCATCTTGTTGCGGACGTTGGTCTCGTTGTTGTTGTTTTCCTGAAATACAAGGTTGTCGCTGACACCATGACCGCGACCGTCTTCCATCATGTTGCCGCCGGTGTGCACGAGGTTCATGCCGTACATCGGAATGTTCCAGAAGTTGGCGAACACTCCCGACATGTTGTCGTCGTTAGGACGAGGACGATTGTATATGTTGTCAACGATAGCCGGGTTGCGGCCCTCAAAAATGTACCATGGGCCATAGTCGCGAACCCAGTATGAATCTGATTGAGCGTTCACAAATGTTACATTGTCCATGTTGACACCTGCATTCTGAAACGAGTTCTGCGCATTGCCTTGATATGATGTTGACACAATGCAGTAAACATGACAGTTGTTTGCCAACTGAACGACTAAACTTTCCGGGATTCCGAGAGGGTAACGAATCATGACACCTTGCATAGGCTCAAATTCTGCGACAAAACGAGGCTCTCCAGTCGGCGGGTCGGTCTCGACAAAATTGACAGCCCTTACAGGCGTGTGCATTTCTTCTTCAGAGAGATAATGCCATCTCTTCCAATCCGGAGTGGTCTGCTCCTGCGCGTTTACCCTGATGCTTAAGAATAAAACAAAAGCAACGATGCTAAACAATACTTTCTTCATATTAAAAATTTTAGTCCGCAAAGATACTTATTTGTTTGATATATGCGTTATTTTTATTGATTTTTTTGTAATTTTGCATTGTAAATTTTATTGAAAATGAATTGTATATTATTGATTTTCTTGACATTAACTCAAGTTGGCGACACGATAGCCTCTAATCAGCGTCTTGTGAACGACTCCATTGACATGTCTATTCTCGACGACTCCATTGAACTCGATTCGGTAAATCATAATCTTCCCGATAGCATACAAGAGCGGATTCAAAAAATGTTCGATGACGAAAATTCCGGAAAAGGTATCGTTGATGAGTCGGCGGATATGTTGGAAATGATTGATACTCTTAAAGTAATACCATATTTTGACAACAGTTTGGTCAATATCTGCAACTATCCTCCTGGATATATTCCAGTTTACCCCGACAGTGTTTATGCGCAGCGTATAGAAGAATTGAACAGAAATACCACCATAGAGTTGGTTTACAACAAGCACGTGAAGTCGTTTATTGATGTATATGCGGTTCAAAAACGTGACAAGACCGAGCGTATTCTCGGCTTGGCAGATGTTTATTTTCCTTTGTTCGAGCAGACTCTCGACAAGTACAATATGCCTCTTGAGTTGAAATATTTAGCTGTTGTGGAGTCGGCGCTCAACCCGCGTGCCGGTTCGTGGGCGGGTGCGAAAGGTCTCTGGCAGTTTATGTATGCGACAGGGAAAGCGTATAAACTCAATGTCACCACGCTTGTCGATGATCGTTATGACCCGCTGAAGTCAACGGAGGCGGCATGTCAGCATCTCAATGATCTCTACACCATGTTCGACGATTGGTTTCTTGCGCTTGCGGCGTACAATTCGGGTGCGGGCAATGTGAAAAAAGCTATCAGAAGGGCAGGAGGCATCAAAAATTATTGGGCGATATGGCCTTATCTGCCTCGTGAGACACGTGGCTATGTCCCCGCTTTCATAGCAGTGAATTATGTGATGAATTATCCTGCCGAGCATAACATCTGTCCGCTCGACCCGGGCATCATAAAGACAGGTGTCGATACCGTTATGGTTCACGACGTCCTTCATTTTGAACAACTTAACGAGATGTTGGGTGTCCCGATGGAAGATATCAGATTCTTTAACCCTCAATACACAAAATCCATAATTCCGGCAACGGATAAAAAACCTCTCGTACTACATATTCCTGAAAAATACGTCGATAGTTATATTGACAAGGAAAAAGAATTGTATTCTTTCAAGACAAAGAGCGGCATTGACAGAGAGAAACTGCAGGAACAGATGAGACAAATCTCCGACAGAAGCGTTCATGTTGTCAAAAAAGGCGAGACATTGAGCGGCATCGCAAAGAAATATCATGTCGGCGTTAAACAGCTCAAATCGTGGAACAACCTTACGTCCGACAACCTCAAGATAGGACAAAAACTCATCGTTTACAGCTCGGGCGCGCCTATGGCACAAGCCGGCAACGCTAAACCCGTCGAACGCTCTACAACACAGAAAACACATGTGGTGAAATCAGGAGAGACACTGGGTAAGATAGCCCAGACATACAAATGCTCGGTGACGGATTTGAAGAAATGGAACAATCTGAATACTAACACTATAAAAATCGGGCAAAAACTGAAAGTATATCCTCCGGAAAGCCAGTCAACTGCATCGAACAATGCAACGGCGGACAATATTGTTTATACAGTGAAATCAGGAGACAACCTTACAAAGATAGCCAGGAAACACAATGTAACGGTTGACTATATCAAGAAGAAAAACAACCTGAAGAGCAGCGATTTAAAAGTGGGGCAGAAACTAAAACTTTAAACTCCAGATGATTGTCTCAAGCTGTCTTAACAAATTGCGTTTCGGCTTGTTGGGATAATATACATAACCCAAAGCAGTGGTGATTCTGTTGTTTTGAGGGTTCACAAATGTGTAGGCGACGTACGGCCCGGCCATAAATTCGTTTTCCATCTTCCAAAGTCCACGCATCTCAACAGCGTAAGCGGCAGGAAAATCTGGTGTTATGACGAACACGGGCTTGACAAACTCTTTGTCAAGCGTCATGTAACTGCCGTCGGTAGGACCTGGAATGTATTGCCTCATGACGGAATCGCAGGTCTTTATGAGTCTTTTTTCACTGAAATCATCGGTGCTTTTATATGGCAACTGATAGATTATCAACCCCAAACTCTTGTCTAACTCCTCTTTTCTCAACCAAGTGCAGTAGTCGCTGTGTGTCGCTATATAATATCCTTCAGGTATAGTCATGGTGCATCCATAGATGTCTTTAATCGTCCCCATGACCTTGGCGTTAGTCATGGGACGAAAGAAATCCATGAAACGCGCGCGTTCATTCTTGTTGAATGTCTTTCGCAACTCATCTTTCTGATTGTCAAACACTTTAATCCATGAATCAGGGTCTTTGGCTTTGATTTTTATGACATATTGAGGTGCCGACATCCAGTCGTCTTGCGATTCAATAATCGAATTCGTCAAATCCGGCACTATTTCGGCGATGATGAGGTTGCGGTGCTTTTTGAACATGTCGTTGAGCGCGTTAGTGTTGATATGCGCCACTTTAAAGTTCTTTTCAGGCTGCGGAAGCCCATATTGCTCCTCTTCGAAAAAGTCGCGAACCGCTTGTCCCATCCGACCGTTCCATTGCTCGTCGTTTTGTGTCACAAACAATATCTCGGAAGTGCCGCCAACAGAGCGGTCCTTGCGAGACTCTGTGTTTTTGTCGATACATGATGGTAAAACAGCTGTGAACGCTATGGCTAAAACTAAAATGTGTACTCTTTTCATGGTGTTGATGTTTTGATATCGCCGCTAAAAATAACAGCACAAAATTAACGTAAAAATTTGAATCATATTACAAAATTTATTATTTTTGCAACAAGTTTAGGACTAAAAATATTAAAGATGACAGATATTTCATCGGTTTCAGCAACATCGCCGTCGAACATCGCCATTGTGAAGTACTGGGGCAAACACGGCAATCAACTGCCGAACAACCCTTCGATAAGTTTCACTTTGAGCCGTTGCCATACTGAAACAACTATAAATTTCAGAAACAACAACTCTGATAGTTATACAATGCGTTTTCTGTTTGAAGGCAAGGAGTCGCCCAAGTTCAAGGAGAAAATAGAGAAATATCTCATTGATAATCAACGATATTTCGGTTTTTTAAAGGGTCTCGACCTTGATGTGGCAAGCAGCAACTCGTTTCCGCATTCATCTGGCATTGCTTCGAGTGCGGCTTCGATGAGCGCCCTTGTTTTATGTCTGCTTCAAATCGAGCGGATTGTAAATCATGCTGTCGCTCCAATTGATATGAGAAAGGCCTCTTTTCTGTCAAGGCTGGCCTCGGGAAGTGCGGCGCGTTCGGTGTTCCCTGTGATGGCTCTGTGGGGCGCGACACCGTCAGTGCCGGGGAGTTCCGATGACTATGCGGTGCCTCTGGCCGATATGGTGAATCCTGTTTTCAAGACATATCACGACAGCATACTTATAGTGTCGGACAAAGAAAAAAGCGTGTCGTCACGTGTCGGACACTCGCTCATGGACGGGCACCCAATGGCTGAAAGCCGTTATGCCGCGGCTCGCAAGAATGCCGAGAGGCTGCTTGATGCGCTGAAAAACGGCGACATTGAGGATTTTATCGCTATTGCAGAGGCCGAGGCATTGCAGCTTCATGAGATGATGGCGACATCAAATCCGCCGTACAAGCTCATGGAACCTAACACTGTTAAAATCATGGAGTTGATTAGAGAATATCGCCGAGAGTCAACGATTCCGGCATGTTTTACCCTCGACGCAGGGCCGAATGTGCATCTTCTTTATCCTGATTCCGTCGATGCTCAAGTGAAAAAGTTCATAAAAGAAGTCTTGTCGCAATATTGTCATGATAATCAATGTATCGACGACGTTGTCCAAAATGATATAAACCAATAAACTAAAGTCATGGAGATAAAAAAATATTACGGTAAGATAATCCTTTTCGGTGAATATTCGATGATTTTCGGCTCGTCGGCTCTGCTGATGCCTCTTTATACCGCCGAATCGCATTGGGACTATATCTGGCGTAACCATGGCAAAAAGAATTATTCGTCAAATCGTAGCCTTCATTCGTTTGCCAATTATCTTGAAAATAACGAGTATTTTACGGAATATATTGATGTCCAAAAGTTTAGAGCCGAATTGAAGAAGGGTCTCTTCCTCGCTTCGTGTATCCCCTCCGGCTATGGTGTCGGCAGCTCCGGCGCACTGACAGCGGCGGTTTATGACCGCTTCAAATCCAAGGAGATAAAAAATTTAATCGTATTGAAAAAGTTCCTTGGCGACATGGAAAACTGTTTCCACGGCAACAGCTCCGGATTGGACCCCCTGCAATGTTATCTTGGCACACCGTTCATCCTTACGGAAGAGAAGAAAATACAACTCCTTGAAAAGGACTTTTTGCCGGAAAACATACATGTCTTCCTGCTTGACAGCGAGATAAAAAGTGAGACGAAGCCTCTTGTTAACTATTTTAAGGAACAACGTGAAAACCCACGTTATCTGAAGGCATTCAACGAGTTGTACTGTCCTTTTGTCGGTCGCTGCATCAACTCATTGGTATCCGGTGATGTCGATAAATTCTTCGATGATATGTCGCATCTCTCTTATTATCAGATGGTTATGCTGCGTCCGATGATTACCGACAATATGCTGCCTCTGTTTTCGTTGAAACGAAAAGATGTGCATTTCCAAATAAAACTGTGTGGCTCCGGCGGCGGCGGCTACTTCCTCGGCTTCTCCGACAATATGGAGGCTACAAACGAGTTCATGAAAGAAAACAAGTTTCCTGTCACCTGGATTATCTGATTGATAATCTTAATGATAGATGATGTTTAACTCCGGTCTCTTATTTCTCAAAGAATCAATCTCCTTGGTCTTTATCTTTGTGCCGATAGCCTTGATATATCTCATTGAACTGTGGTTGGCCACCGACGACAAAGTCCTTATGTTAGTGTTGGAGATATTCAACTCCTCAAGCGAGGTGCATTTTGACAACACCTTGATGTTCTTGATGCTTGTGTTGGCGATGTTAAGCACCCGCAAGCTCGCCATATTCTCGAGAGGATTGATGTCAATGACACGGGTGTTTTCAATCGACAGAACTTCAAGTGTCTCCAGGTTTTCCAGAGCCGTGATATCATTGACGGCATTGCCGTCTATGTAAAGCTCTGCAAGCAATCTCATTCCACTCAAAGGACTTAAATCTGTGATGTGATTGTCTTTGACATTCAATTTCTTAAGAAACATCAACTTTGACAAAGGCTCAAGACTTGATACCACTATTCTCGTGTCAACAGTTATTTCCTCTATGTTGGCTGCGGCTTGAAGTTGCTCCGCGGTAGGGTTTGTGTTCATCTCCACAATACCTCTGAAAACCTCTCTCCAATCGTTGTCAAGAGTGCTCCACCAGCCTCTAAGTGCCGCCGACTGATAAATAATGGTGGCATTGGGCTGTGCCGACTTGAGAGCAAAGACACTCTCGGAGTTGACCTTGCTGCCTTCGGCTTTGACTAATGTGAGGTTCTTCATCTTGCAAAGAGGCTCCAAATTTGAAACATAGGTGTTCTCAATGTTGACTTCCTTTAAATTGCTGAGGTTTTCAAGCGGTTTCAAATCTTTAACCTTGGTGTTTCTCAAATTCAGATATTTCAGATTATGAAGACCGTGAAGCGGTGTCAAATCGACAATCTTTGTGTTCTCGATATTGAGACGTTCAAGACTTGTAAGCCTTTCAACAGGTATCGCATCCATGAAAAACGGGTCTAAAGTAAGTGATTTCATGCTGATAATGGCGTGAAGCTCCTCCGGACTTGGATTGATGCTGGTGTTGTTTTGCGCTGAAAACGCCTTTTTCCATGAAACATGAAGCCCTTCCCACCATTCCTGAAGCGCTGCCGTCTCATAAATGACCATCACGTTGTGATTTTTCTGAATGAAATCAGTGGCTTTTTCAGAGTCTATGTTGGTGTTGTCGCAATAAATCCTGACGAGTCTATCCATGTCTTTTAGAGGCATAATATCGTCAATGGCAGTGTTTCTGCATTGTAACTCGTTGAGTCTGTTCAAGCTTGCAACAGGACTTAAGTCGGTTATCGGAGTGTTGTCGATGATGAGCAATTGAAGGTTGTCAAGATTCACGATAGGACTTAAATCAGAAATCTCGGTGTTGCTGATGTTGAGATAACGCAGCGACTGCGGCAATTCGACAGAGTCGAGAGCGGCGACTTTCGACCCGGAGATGTTGAGGTCGGTAAGCATCTCGCAAGTGCTTAAAGCACTGATGTTCTCAACGTTTGTCCCAACTAATGAAAGGTTTGTCAGATGATGATACAATCCGATGATTTCAATGTCGCTTAAAACTATGTTATCAGCTTTGAAAGTTTTTATTTCATTGGTGTATCTTAAGTCGGAAATATCTTTTATCGCAGTGTTGCTGATGTCTAACTTCTTGATTTTGTTGAGATTTCTGATTGGAGAAATATCATCGACATCAGTGCCGGAACAATCGAGATTTTTCAGGCTGGAAAGCTCGTAGAGAGGTTCGAGGGTGTGGATGTTGGGGTCGTTACTGATATCAATATCAGTAATTTTTGTAAATCCTATAAGTTTCTCATAAAGGGCAGGCATATCGCAAGTAACGGTGCTTTCAACCAATCTGTCGTCAACCACAACGATGTTTTCATGATAAATGTGAATGATATTCATCATTTTAATGGTGTCGGCGACATAGTGTTCGTCGCCGAAATATGCCTTCCAGGCTGCGGGCATTCTGTTCCACCACAACCTAAGCTCTTCTGTTTCATTTGGTTTAGTGGTATATATGCTTGCTATTTTAAGGTCTTTTTTCGATTTGTCAATGTTGATTTCCATGAAGCGTTTGCAGGTGTTGCTCACCGTGTCTCCGACAATATTGTGTCCGTTGATGGTTCTCATCATTGTCACTTTGAAGAAAGTCTCGCCGTTTTCATTGACTTGAGGCGTTATATTCTCGATTTTAAAAGTAAAAGTTATGTCGTTGAAGAAGAAGTCGATGTCCTTAAGATAGTCTTGAACGTCCTTATTGATATAGGTGCTACGGCTGTCGTCGAGGTCGTCTTCGATTTGTACCTCGTCGTCTTTGAAGATTTTGGAATAACTTTCCTTGAAGATAATATCTTTCTCATGTGCCGATGCTTCAGGGTCTCCAATGAAGGAGAAGGTTTCTTCTAAATACTTCACCATCATTCGGATTTGTTCCGAATATTCTTCAATTTCATTCTTGCTAAGGTTGGATTTTTGCGAAAAAACACCTTGGCATATAAATAACAAAATCGCAAAAAAGACTAATTTTTTCATTTGTTTGGTTGATAAATCTTTAAAAGTGCCTCTTTTTCAGTGTCTTTGAGATAAATCAAGTTTGAGATGAGCCAGCCTGAATTGTAGCCGCTGCGATTAAACCATGTTACCTCGAAATACCATTTTTTGATTTGGAAGACGTGGAATTTCACGCTTTCGACATGGTCGAATTTCAAGTTTCCTTGCTTTATCTCATAAAAAAACAATGTCAAATAATCTGGATGATAATCGGTGGAAGCATAATATTCGACGGTTTGTGGGTCGTTGAATATTTTATAAATGTTCATGAAGTCAAGTTCGTGACTCATGGGATGCAGAAAATGTTTCTCGCGCTCTGCCAACTCTCCTTGTGGAAAATATTTTTGAAATTCCGAGAAAAAGACGTTGGAAATCACCCATTTAGAACCCAACCCGTCTTTTTCTAAAGTCATGATGAGGCTGATGTCCACCACCTGGCCTTTCCATTTGAATTTCGCAGAAATCTCCGAGTACCATTCGCCTCCGAGAAATTCCATAAATTGGTTGTTGTTTTTGGTAAGGTCTTCGATGAAATAATCGCGGAGCGTGCCTGATGTTCTCGGATTGTCGAGGTCGAACAACAAGGCGAGGGCGTCTTTGCGTTTCGCCGCGCTTCTATAGTCTTTGTCGTTGGGATACAGCCGGTTGCCATACTGGTCCTCTTCATAGTTGAACCTGTGGATAAACTGTCCCATCTGTTTTGTCATGGTATAAAACTCGCGTTCGTCCACCTGGACGTCGCCGAGGTTGCCGACGACTTGAGCATCGGCTTTAAAATATAGTGCCAGCAATAATACCGGCACTATAATCTTCAATGATTTATTCATTATTTATGTGTGGTTTCCTTTACTCGCATGTCGCCAAGCAACACGTCCCAGAAGCCAATGAGGCGACCGCCAATCTGTGTCTCTTTGCGTTTCACATAAACGGTGATGTCTTTCTTTGTCGTGTCCTGATAAACGAGTCTGCCCTCGGCGTCATATCCTTTGAATGTCTGGAAAATAGTGATTACGCCTACGTATGTACCGTCGGGTTGACGCTGCAAGTCGGATACATACTGAATCTTATACCAATCGATTTCGACACGGTCGTAGTTAAGACGCATAAGTCTTTCGAGGTATTTGCGCACTTTATAGTACTCTATTTTTGTCTTCGATAATGACGACACGCCGATTTCTGCGTCAGGAGCGAAAAGCTCTTCGGCACGGTCGATGACTCTGTTGGCCTCACTCCATGGAGTGTTCTTGGAACCTATCAATTTGACGTATTTAGACAGGTCGCGAACTTTTTCAAGTGCAAGACTGTCAATGGCTTGCTTACGTTCTGGACTGAGCTCCGGCTCTTGAGCGAATGCCTGATAACCTGTTAATGCGAAAAATGCGAGTGCTATTGCAAATAATACTTTTTTCATCTTATTTCTTAATTAATTCGAGTTCAGTAATCTTGTTTTCTGCGTTGTACTTTATGTTGTCGATATTCACGGTGACTTTTTTCTGGTCTTTCAGATAGTTCAGGTAGTTGACAGCTGTCGTCGGACGATCGTAATCGTTGTAGTTGTTAAGACGTATGAGTACCACTGCGTCCGGAGACTCGAACAGCTTTAATGCCTCTTTGATGTAGTGGTTCGCGGCGCTGATGTCTTTCGCGTTGGCAATCAAATGGAAGAAGTCATAGATGCCGTTGTTTGACTGATTTTGCTCCGCCGATTCTCGCAGCCTCTGCTCTTCTTCAAGACGTCGCTGCTCTGCTAATCTGTCTCTCTCCTCCATTTCCTTGGCGATTTTAGCCTCGGCGCGCTCAATCATTTCTACAATCTCGGGGTTCTTTTTTGAAAAATCAATCTGCTTTATTTCGTTGACACGCGCCAACTGTTCCTCTAAAGACCAATTTGTCTCGTCGTTCAAAATGGCATTTAAATCTTTGGTGGCTTGTGCGACCTTTGCCTTGTACTCTTTCTTGGTCATTTTGCCAGATGACTTACAACTTGTTGCACCACAAATTGTTACGAGAGCAACCATTGCAAGAATGATGATGTTTTTTAAATTCTTTACCATATTACAAAAATTTGTTTGTCATTGATTAATTAACTCGCAAAGTTAAGAAATATTTTGTTAGGAAGTGCGATTATTCAAGATTTTTTAGCAATTTTGAAGGCGAAATGAAATATTACAATATACCGCTCTTTCTTCCCGAACTCGCATGTCCTTTCCGATGCGTTTATTGCAATCAGTTTAGTATTACCGGAAAACAGAAAATGCCTGATATTCAAGAAGTTAAAAATACCATTGACAAATATCTTGAATCATTTAAGGAAAAAGACAGGTTCGTGGAAGTGGCGTTTTTTGGCGGAAATTTCACCGGGCTTCCGGAAAAAATGCAGGATGATTTTTTGAAAATTGTGCAGCCATATATGGAAAAAGGTGTCATAAACGGCATCCGATGCAGCACTCGACCGGACTATATTGATGAAAAACGTGTGAAAATCCTGAAAAATTTCGGTATGCTTAATATCGAGCTCGGAGCGCAGACGACAAACGATGGGATTTTGCAGAGATGCGGGCGCGGGCATTCATACAAAGACATAGAAAACGCTTCGCATATCATTGTCAACGAGGATGTGACACTGGGTCTTCAGATGATGCTCGGATTGCCTTTCGACACCTTTGAAGATGACAGACAAACAGCTCGTGACATCGTGCGCCTCGGAGCGAAAGAAACACGCATTTATCCTTGTGTCGTCGTGAAAGACACTGAATTGGAACGGCTTTACAGAAACGGAGAGTATTCTCCTCTGTCTCTTGATGCTGCTATCGAACAATCAGCGACATTGTACGAGTATTTCTCGGAAAACGATGTCAAAGTGCTTCGTATAGGTCTTCACACCTCCGATGACTTGAACGGCGACGCTTTTGTGGCCGGTCCTTATCATAAAAACTTTGCAGAGATGGTGTTCAGCCGTTTATGGGGTAGGAAATTTGATGAAATTAACGATAAATCAGAAGGTCTTGTCGTCGAAGTGCCTGCAAATCAACTGAATCACGCAATAGGATACAAAGGAGAGAATAAAAAGAAATTGGAACAAAGATTTAAAAAAGTTGTCATCAAAAGTGAAAAACGCGAACAAAAGGCAAACTCTTGCAACAAAATTGCAATCATAGCAAGCTCCACCATGCCGCCAAAAGCAAAAGAAACGCTCTCCCAAATGGGCGATGTGACATGGCTTGAACCCTCCGAAAACGCTTATCCCTCAATCTCGTCACATCCCGATGTTTTCTTCTTTTGCCATAACGAAAGGTGTTGTAAATCAATTGTTTGTGCTGAAAAAGTCCATGTTGGTTTGCCTGACAATATTGAGGTGATAAAAGGAGAGACAAATGTTGGAAAAAAATATCCGGAGACATGTCATTATAATGCTGTTGGAATTTCTAATATATTGATACACAATTTACAACATACAGATTTGTCCATATTGAAATTATATGGAAAAATATGGACAAAATCAGTGCAAATCAATGTAAATCAAGGATATACACGTTGTAATCTGTTGGCTTTGAACGAGACTAATTACATTACTTCCGATTTTGGTATTAAGAAAACTTTGGAAGAACAGGGATTCGTTGTGTTCTACGTTGATCCGCGTCAAATCATGCTTCCTGGTCATGACCACGGATTTTTTCCAGGCTGCTGCGGACTTTATAATGACGCTGTCGTTGTTTGCGGTGCGTTGAAACATCTGAAAGAATGTAAGGACTTGCGCAAGTTTATTCGACGTAATAAGATGAGAATAATAGAGTTATATGATGGGAAACCTATTGATGTCGGAAGCATTTTCATCATCAGATGTCAAAAAAATTAGTTATTTTTGCAAAAAATATTTGACTTGAAAAAGATAGAACTTCTTTCCCCGGCGAAAAATCTCGAGGTTGGCATGGCTGCCGTCAATCACGGTGCTGACGCGGTATATATCGGCGGTCCGGGCTTCGGCGCACGCGAAAAAGCAAGTAACAGCATAGAAGATATCGAGAAACTGTGCCGTCATGCCGCCATTTTCAATGCCAAAGTTTACGTCACTCTTAATACTTTGTTGTTTGACAATGAGTTGGAACAAGCTCGAAAAATCGCATGGGACTGCTATAACGCCGGTGTTGATGCTCTCATTGTGCAAGATATGGCTCTTCTGATGATGGATATGCCTCCGATTGGACTGCATGCCTCCACACAATGCCATAACATCACCGCTGAAAAAGTGAAGTTTCTTGAAGATATTGGATTCAAACAGGTGGTACTTGCAAGGGAATTGAGTATCAACGAGATAAAAGAAATTCGCTCGAAAACGACAGTGCCGTTGGAATTTTTTGTCCACGGAGCGTTGTGTGTTTCATACAGCGGCCAGTGCTATTTGAGCCATGTCATCGGGCATCGCTCGGCAAATCGTGGAGCGTGTGCCCAGCCATGCCGGCTGAAATGGAATCTTGAAGATGAAAACAATAACACCTTGATAACCAATAGACATCTGCTGTCACTGCGCGACATGAACAACTCTGAAAACATTGAGGAACTCATAGATGCAGGCATCACTTCGTTTAAAATCGAAGGTCGTCTGAAAAACGCTGATTATGTGAAGAATACTACTGCGTACTACCGTCGTGTCATAGATAAAGTCATTGAGCGCAGACCTGATTTGGAACCTGCTTCACGAGGTGTCTCGACACCGTCATTCGAACCGAATCCCGAGAAGTCGTTTTCCCGAGGTTTCACTGACTATTTCGCACATGGCCGACAAAAAAACATCGACGCTCCCTTTACCCCGAAATCAATGGGAGAATACATCGGAGAAATAAGGAAAATTGATGGTAAGAGGTTGACTGTCAAGCTGAAAGACGGCGTTGTCCTGCACAATGGTGATGGATTGTGTTTTTTAGATGAAAGCAACGGATTGCAAGGTTTTAATGTCAATGGAGTTGAAGGCGGCGCGATACTGGTGTCGTCGGCATTGTCGCCGTCTCGACCGAAACGTATAAAAGAGAGGCGAAGAGAAGAAGACTCTTCCAAACTGTATCGCAACTTCGACATTTTTTGGCAACGCTCCGTTGACACTTCCAACGGCAACCGTAAAATCGCAGTCAAATTGCAAGCGGTTGACACTCTTGAGGGCTTGAGGCTGTCGGCATCCGTCGATGATGACATCGGCGCAAGTGTTGAGATAAAGTGCCAAAAAGACCCGGCGAAGAACTCGGAAAAAGCGTTCGAAAGTATTCGTGCAAAGCTGTCGCAATGGGGCGACACTAAATTCACAGTCGAAAGCATCGACATAGACTTCAAAGAGGTCTATTTTATTCCGAACTCGGTTTTGGGAGATATGAAACGGCAACTGATTGTGAAATTGGAGGAGACATTGATGGAACATCATCGTGTGGAACCCTGCCGTAATGCGTCTCAACAAGCGGATTTTCCTACAAAAACATTATCGTATTCAGGTAATGTCGTCAATTCATTGTCACGTAAATTCTATGAAAATCATGGTGTCGCGCATATTGACGACGGTTTGGAAAAAACAATGCCCGAAGGCGAAATCGTGCTTATGACCACAAAACATTGCATACGTTATGCCAACGGCATGTGCGCAAAAGAAACCGGAAAACCTGCCACACCGTTGTTTATCAGCAACGAACACGGTCGTTTCCGCCTTGATTTTGACTGCAAAAAATGTTGTATGAAAGTAGTCGATATTTAAAAATTTTGTAAATTTGCAAATTTATAGGATATAATAATTAAACGAAATATGTTTAGAACTCATACTTGTGGTGAACTTCGCATGGCCAATGTGGGTCAGGAAGTCACTTTGAGCGGCTGGGTGCAGCGCGTACGCGACAAGGGTGCCTTGCTTTGGATTGATTTGCGCGACAGATATGGTATCACGCAACTGTTTATGCAAGAGGGCATAAGCTCTGTTGAGACGATAAAGACCGCCCGTGAAATCGGACGCGAGTTTGTCGTTCAGGCAAAAGGTGTTGTAGTGGAACGAGAGTCGAAGAATCCGAAGAACCCGACGGGAGACATAGAGATGAAAGTGGAGTCGTTGAAGATTTTGACCACCTCGAAGGTGCCTCCGTTCACCATCGAAGATGTCAGCGACGGCGGCGACGATATACGCATGAAATATCGATACCTCGACTTGCGTCGCAACCCAATCAAGAACAATATCATCTTGCGTCATAAAATGGCTCGGGAGATTCGTGAATATTTGTCAGGCAACGACTTCCTTGAGATTGAAACTCCTTGCCTTATTAAATCGACACCTGAAGGCGCTCGCGACTTCGTAGTGCCTTCGCGCATGAATCCAGGCGAGTTCTACGCTCTCCCACAATCGCCGCAGCAGTTCAAACAACTCCTCATGGTAGCGGGTTTCGACCGCTATTTCCAGATTGTACGCTGCTTCCGTGATGAAGACCTCCGCGCTGACCGTCAGCCGGAGTTCACACAGATAGACTGCGAGATGTCGTTTGTGGAACAGGAAGATGCTATAAATATGTTCGAGGGCTTGGCAAAGCATCTGTTCAAGACTGTCAAGGGCGTTGAATTCGGCGATTTTCCAAGAATCACCTGGCATGACGCAATGAAATATTACGGTAGCGACAAGCCGGACACCCGTTTCGGAATGAGGTTCGTCGAGCTTAACGACGTGGCGAAGGGTCATGGATTCCCGGTGTTCGATGAGGCCGAACTCGTGGTCGCCATCAACGCCGAAGGCTGCGCCAACTATACCCGCAAGCAGACCGACGCCCTCACCGACTTCGTGAAACGTCCGCAAGTCGGCGCAAAAGGCTTGGTTTATGTAAAATACAACGAAGACGGCACCGTCAAGTCGTCGGTTGACAAGTTCTACACACCCGAGGTGTTGAAGACATGGCTCGACAAATGCGATGCCAAACCAGGAGACATGTTGTTGATTCTCAGTGGCAACGCCATGCCGACAAGAGTGCAGATGAGCGCTCTCCGCCTTGAGATGGGCAACCAACTCGGCTTGCGCGACCCTAACGTATATAAGCCATTGTGGGTCGTTGACTTTCCTCTTCTTGAGTGGGACGACGAGACACAGCGTTTCTATGCCATGCACCATCCGTTCACGGCTCCCAAGCCGGAAGATGAGCACTTGCTTGAGCAGCCCGACAAATGGGGTGAGATTCGTGCCAACGCCTACGACATCGTGCTCAACGGCACGGAAATCGGTGGTGGCTCGGTGCGTATCCACGACAAGAACCTGCAAAGGAAGATGTTCCATACTCTTGGCTTCACCGACGAAAAGGCGCAGGAACAGTTCGGCTTCCTGATGAACGCTTTCGAATACGGAGCGCCGCCGCACGCAGGATTGGCATTCGGTTTTGACAGACTTTGCTCATTGTTCGGAGGACAGGATTCTATCCGCGACTTCATCGCGTTCCCGAAAAACAACCAAGGACGCGATGTCATGGCGGAAAGCCCCTCGCCGATTGCGCAGGAACAGCTCGATGAATTGCATATCTCATTGAACTTGAAATGATGCCAGATGAAGCAAATGAAGAAGATATAGTGGCTTGTTTAATGAATCGTAACATTTCAGTTGATGATATGGCATTGAAACAATCGGCACATCAGATTCTAAAAACGAAACCACGACGGGGATATTTGACTATATCCAATGCATTACAATGGAGGTTGCAATACCAACAAATTGTTGACTTAAGAAAGAGTATTGCCGGAATTTTTAAGATGATTTGACATGGAGGTCGATCATGCAGGTACTTGGAGCCGATATATCTGATTTGGTTTTTGACATATTGAAAAGTTCAAATCTCAAAACACTGGTTGTAGATAGCCCTAAAAAATATACTATTGTAACTCGACGATATATTGGTCAAAAAACAGATTACCTCGTCAACTATCCCCAAAAACATGAATGCCTTCAAAAACACATTGATGAATTTCGTAAAAGAAAATCCACTATTTATCAAGGGAATCCTGACTTTTCTATCTTTGGTACAGGTGATTACTCATTCAAACCCTATAAAGTGGCTATTTCAGGTTTATATAAAACAATGTATTTTACACTGATTATGCCACAAGAAAAACCTCTCATGGTTGATGATACGTGTTATTTTTTAAGTTTTGATAATTTAAAGGACGCAGTTGCTGTTCATACATTATTAAACACTGAAATCATACGTTCATTCCTTAAATCAATTACATTCCCTGATGCAAAAAGAATGATAACAAAGGAGGCATTAATGAGGATTGACCTTGCAAAGGTGTTGGAGCTTTCAAACCGAAGTCAATTAATAAAAGAAGCCAATGCTGCTTTTTCCGCTATTAACAATAAAACCAGCATAAAAACAGAAGATTTTGATTTTATAGACAAAAAGATGTTCAATTAGAATTGTTTTAATCAAATAAAATTAAATTAAATTAAATTAAATATGAAACGTGTCTTACTAACAACTGGTGGCGGCGACTGCCCCGGTCTCAACGCGGTGATTCGCGCTGTTGTGAAGCGCGCGTCGCAGGAGAAAGACTGGGAAGTGCTCGGCAGCATACAGGCGTTCAATGGAGTGCTTTGGGAGCCGCAGGAAATAGTGCGTCTAACACCTGAAATCGTGCGCGGGATACATTTCCGTGGCGGCACAATAATAGAAACGACCAACAAAGGAGGCCCGTTCAGCTGGCCGGTGAAGAAAAACGACGGTACTTGGGAGGTCGTCGACCGTTCCGACGAGATGATTCGTCGTCTCGAATATATGGGTATCGACTGTGTCATCAACATCGGTGGCGACGGCTCACAAAGAATCTCACAAAAATTGTATGAAAAAGGCCTGAACATCATCGGAGTGCCGAAAACCATCGACAACGACCTCTCGATGACCGACTGCACCTTCGGATTTCAGACCGCGGTGCAGATTGCCACTGAAGCTGTCGATAAGCTCGTCACAACAGCGGCTTCTCACAACCGCGTCTTCGTGCTCGAAGTCATGGGGCGCGACGCAGGCTGGATTGCACTTAACGCAGCAATAGCCGGCGGTGCCGAAGTGTGCTTGCTGCCAGAGTTTCCCTACGATATAAGTATAGTGAAGGCTCGTCTTGAAGAGCGTTTTCACAACGACCGCGGTCATGCCATCGTGGTCATCAGCGAGGGAGCGAAGCCGAAAGACGGCACGCAGATATTCACCAAGAGCAATGAACCTGGCTACGAGAACGTGAAACTCGGCGGCATCGGAGTGAAGTTTATCGAACAGATGAAAGCCGCCGGTTTTGAACACGATATGCGTGAAACAACACTCGGTCACCTGCAGCGTGGCGGCGTGCCGATAGCATACGACAGAGTGCTCGCGGCACAGTTCGGCGTGAAAGCATTCGAGATGGTGCTGAATAAAGAATATGGTCACATGGTGGCATACCGTCACCCTAATGTCATAAGCGTGCCTATCAAAGACGCCGTGGCGAAAATGAACTTCGTGGAGCCGGAATGCGACCTCATACGAACAGCAAAAGGCTTGAACATTTCGCTGGGAATCTAAAGGATATTCATTCGGTTCGCATCTTGTTTCAAAAACACGGACAACATTATTGAGAAAATCAAAAGGCTTGAGCCTCCATAACTTAAGAATGGCAACGGGATGCCGATAACAGGCACTAATCCTATTGTCATTCCTATGTTTATGGCAAAATGAAAGAAAAAGATACATGCTATCCCGTAACCATAAATACGACTGAATACGGAGCGTTGCCGCTCTGCTAAATGTATGATTCTCAATACTAAAGATAGATAAAGAATTATTACGGCGCAACTTCCTACAAATCCTGACTCTTCTCCGACAGTGCAAAAGATGAAGTCGGTGTGCTGCTCCGGCACGAAGTTGTATTTCGTCATGGTGCCGTTGAGATATCCCTTGCCGGAAAAACCTCCGGAACCTATGGCAATCATCGACTGGTTAAGATTGTAACCGACACCCTTTATATCGTGCTCCTTCCCTAAAATGATATTAATGCGTGTTTGTTGATGCGGTTTTAAGATGTGATTGAAGGCGAAATCGACCGAAAAGACAAAGGCGCAGGCTGCAATGAAAAAGCCTGTCAGAAGCCAGATGTTTTTCTTGGTGCGATTTATTAATAAAAGGAATAAAATGTAAATGAGAATAAGTCCTGTAATGATATACCATTTTGATACACAAAGAGATACGATAAAAAGTGTCGCCGCTGACAATCCAATAATCAAGAGTCTGCCCCCCATGCCTTCACGGTAGATGACGAGCAGAAACACGATAAAGACGAAGGCCGAGCCGGCATCGCCTTGCGCCAAGATGAGCAACATCGGGAAAAGAACTATGCCGTAGGCGATGAGTTTTGTCTTTGCTTTTGTGATGTCGGTGTCAAGTTTTCCGAGATAATGAGCTAACGCCAACGCTGTGCCGAATTTCGCCAGTTCCGAAGGCTGAAATGATATTGGTCCGAATTGAATCCAAGATGTGGAACCTGAAATTTTAGAACCGATTACTAAAACCAATAACAGAAATATTATCGACAAACCATAGATAATATAAGCGAAAGCGTTGAAGAACTTGGCATCTACGAGTAAAATGGCAAATCCGAAGACAAGGCTCACTCCTATGAAAAGGAGTTGTTTGCCATAGTTTTGTGACAAGTCGTATATATGAGGATTAGCCTCGTTATAAGCTGCCGCATAGATGCTTAAAAGTCCAATCGTTATCAAGGCTAAATATATGATTAACAACCATATATCGATTCTTCCGATTATGTTTTTACTTCTCATTCTCCGGGTTGGTTAAGTGTCAATACTTTTTTTTCGAGATTGGGGCGCGTCACCTGGCCTTTGATATATTTCTCAATCAGCAGCGAGGCTATCGGTGCTGCCCAGATGGAGCCGAAGCCTGCGTTTTCCACTACTACGGCGATGGCTATCTGTGGATTTTCCACCGGCGCGAAAGCTATGAATATGGAGTGGTCCAAACCATGCGGGTTCTCGGCGGTGCCGGTCTTTCCTCCAATGGTAATGTCAGGAATCGCGGACATTCTGGCAGTGCCGTGCTCGCCCTCGAAGACACTCTGCATGCCTTTTTTCACATTTTTGAAATGCTCTTGCCGGATATCGATGAAATGTTTTTCAAAAGACACGCTGTCGTCGTTGTCTCCGAAACTTCTAATGTAATGAGGCTCATAGAAAAATCCTTCGTTGCCTATGGCCGCTGCAACGTTGGCGAGCTGCAGTGGTGTGACCAAAATCTCGCCTTGACCTATGCTGAGCGAGCGAACGGTCATGGCATTCCACACTCCTCTGTAAACCTTATCGTAGTATTCCATTTTCGGAATGTTGCCTGATACCGTGAACGGAATGTCAGAGTTGAAAGAACTGCCCAAACCGAAGCTGGTGACCTGGTCATACCAAAATTTGAAGCCGTCGCGTTGATTGTTAAATCTTTTTGCGGTTAACATATCGCGAAAAGCCTGCCAGAAATAGGGGTTGCACGAGTTTTCGATGGCATCGCATAGTCTCACGGGCGAGCCGTGATGGTGCGTGCATTTGATGGGAGCGCTGTTTGGACCGCTGCAAGGATATGGAGTGTCGGCAGTTATCGCGCCACTTTGTAATGTCACCAAACCGTTAATCAGTTTGAAAGTGGAGCCAGGAGGATATGTGCCGCTGATGGCCCTGTTAATCAACGGTTTATCTGGGTTTTTGAGTAATTCATTGTATCTCGCGCCTCGTATGCGTCCTACAAGCTCGTTGGGGTCGTAGGTCGGACTTGACACCATCGCTAAAATCTGTCCTGTGGCAGGTTCTATGGCGACGATAGAGCCGGTCTTCCCTGTCATAAGATATTCTCCATAAGACTGAAGCTCGACGTCGAGGCCGAGAATAATGTCTTTGCCAGGTTCCGGCAAAGTGTCATATTCGCCATTCATGAAACGCTCTTTCTCTCTGTTGTGCACATCGACAACAGTGATTTTCATGCCCTTCTTGCCCCTGAGCTCTTTCTCGTAATACTTCTCAATGCCCGATTTGCCTATGTAATCACCGAGCTTATAATAGGAATCGCCCTCCATTTCCGGCTTCGTCACCTCACCGATGCTGCCTAAAGTGTGGGCGGCAACAGGAGCCGGATACTGACGAATCGAACGGGTTTGAAAATAAAAACCAGGATAGTTGTACAAAACCTCCGCAATACGCCCGTACTCCTCCTTGGTGATTTGCGAAATGAAAATAGAAGGAGTGATGTTTGAATATCTCCTGGCTTTGTTTAAATTGTTATTATAAACCTGATTGCTGATATTCAACAACTTACAGAAGGCGGCGGTGTCAATGTTCTTTGCTTGGGAAGGAACAATCATGAGGTCGTAAACCGCATCGTTATAAACGAGAAGCTTGCCATTACGGTCGTAAATCTTGCCCCTTGAAGGATATTGCGTGACGTATCTTAAGGTGTTGTTGGCAGAAGATTGCTTGTAGGAATCATCGAGAACCTGAATGACGAAGAGCTTGGCTAAAAGGATGATGGCGACCAATATGAATATGGAGCCGATGACATATTTGCGATGCGAATAGTTTATCTTGTTCTTAATCATATTGTTACGAATTTTCTCATCATTAAGTTTCCATTTACAAAAATATTAAAAGTTTATGAAAATTATACCTTTAATAAATAAAATATTGTATCTTTGCAAATCATAAATTTTTTAATTCGAATGGAGAAAGTCAAGTATAGAATATTTATCATAATGATAATCACAGCGTTAAGCATGGTTTCTTGTGCTAAAAAGCAAGAAAGTGTCGTAATCGCGAAAAATTTTGAAGGTGAGGTATGGGGGCGATTCGATTACCTGGAAGCTGATTTTAATGTGGAGAAGGCTCCTATGACCGCTGACTTGGTTATGGATATTGATATTTCTGATGTCTTTCCTAATATCTATCCTTATCATGGCGCCGATGATGGTCTTTTTGTCATTGCATTGAGTATCAACGCTCCTGATGGAGGGCGTCGCTCGCGTGAATATAAATTCCGATTGAAAGACAACTATGGGAATTTCAAATCTGAAAAAATCGATGGATATTATCATTTTGAATTGCCTCTGATTAACGAAATGAGTTTCAGTGAAAACGGAGAGTATAAATTCAAAATTGAAAATAAATATCCCAAAGATCCGCTGTATGGTATTAAATGTCTGAATGTAAATTGTTTACAGATAAAAAGCAAATAGAACAAAAGTGGTATGCCGTCTATGTGAAGTCAAGGTATGAGAAAAAAGCATACAAATTGTTGGAAGACAAACATATAGAGGCATATCTCCCTTTAATCGGCAAACTTAAACAGTGGAGCGACCGAAAAAAAATGGTGGAGGAGCCATTGTTTAAGTCATATATTTTTGTGCGCACAGATTTAAAAAATTATTACGAAATCCTCAATACGCCTGGAATAGTGCGATTTGTTTGTTTTGAGGGAAAGCCAGTGCCTGTGCCTGATAATCAATTGGTTGCGGTGAAGTCGTATATTGGTGAGTTTGACGGTGAAGAAGATGTGACCTGTGTCCGGGAATTGCAAGAGGGACAATCGGTTGAAATAGTGCGCGGACCGATGCAGGGTCTCGTCGGAAGACTTGTCGAGATTAGAGGCAAACAACGTTTGATAGTGAATATTGAGGCAGTGGGGCAGAGCTTGCCAATCAGCGTCTCGCGTTATCAGATTGAAGCACTGTCTTGAGAATTTCTATGGAATTCATATCATGAAACCCACTGACGTGGAGTTTGTAGTATGAAATGACCGCTTCCAAAAGCTGCCGACGCTCATGGTTTGTGAAGTTCAAACAACTGTCATCAAAAATATTGGTATCACAAAGTTTATAATAAAAGTCACTTAATTGACTATCAATGAAATATGTCGCGCCGCCGACATCATGGCGAAAACAGCCTTCCTCCAAGTCGAAGATAAATCCAGGCTTGTAACCGTTGATATTCGGTGAAAAACCGAGATGGCAACTTAATTTCATGGCAAATTTCAACGGAAAGTCGGCGGTGTTGCCGTCCATTTCATCAAGATGTGTGAGTGCGTTGTGTACGAAACAGAAGAGTTCGCGGTCTGTCTCCGTTTCCTGTATCGCTTTTGAAAGCAACTCGCAAATAAACAGAATTATGGCGTTTTTGTTGATGTTGACCGGTATGTCCTTATAGGAGTATTCTATGCCGGCTTCCTTTAGATACCCGAGTTCTCCACGTGATTTGGCACTTACAATGTCGAGGAGCGTGAGCGGTTGGAATAAAGCGGCGCGTATCTTGGCGTTTTTGTTGAACGCACCTTTTACCATAAAAGAGCGTAGTCCGTTTTGTTCTGTTAAAATCTTGACAATCAGACTGTTATCCCCATATCTGATGGCTTTGAGAACAATGGCGCGTGTTTTGTCAGAACTGTCCATCTTATTTCATGATAAGGACTTTGGTGGCAAATGTCTCGTTACCTGTCTCGTCGCTTGCGAAAATGAGGTAAATGCCTGGCTGTACCTTGTTTCCGTTAATATCGGTGCAGTCCCAAACGGCTTGTCCTCCTTGTGCCTGCAGATGCGTGACGAAGTCTCCGTTGGTGGTGGTGATTTTTACCAAAGCATTGGTAACCAGACCTTTAATGCCAACAATGCCGCTATGTTCCGGTCTGACAGGATTAGGGTAAACCACAACATCAGAGTTTTTTTCATTGCCCTTGGTGGCGGTTCCTTTATAAGAAATTATGCCTTTATCGGTGGCGAAATAAACGTTGCCGTCATCATCTATGGCTATGTCTGTCACGGTGTTAGACAGCAGAGGGCTGTTTTCCATCGTGAAGTGGTGATAGGTTGTCTGCCCGTCATTGGAGGTTTGTATTACACCATTGTTGGTTCCAAACCAGAGGTTGTTCGCGCCATCTACCGCCATTGAAATCACCGATTGACCGGAAAGCAGATAATCGGCTTGTCCGGTTCCGTCGTTGCGGGGTATTAAGATGCGCGAGCAAGAATAAGTGTTGTTGTTAAAGATTTTTTTAGAATTGTGAAAAAGCCCTACACCGTCGGTGGTCCCGACCCATACCGTGCCCTTGTGGTCGGTCACGAAGCAGTTGGCATCACCTGGCAGAGCGCCGTTGGTTGCACTTTTGTCAACGGTTTTGGTGATGTTTCCGTTGAAAACGGTAATCTTGCCGCCACGCAATGATATCCACTTGATGTCGTTTTTATCGACCATGATACGCCCAATCTCGGTGTTTCCAATGTTGTATGACCGCCAAGTGCCGTCGCGTCTCCAAACCGAAAGCATTTTGTCAGCGCCGCTGTTGGCAATCCACATGTTGTTTTTGCTGTCGAAATCGAAACATGTTACGAAGGTGTACTGTTTGAAATACACGAAATGGTTGCCCAAACTGCTGTTGTACTGACTGTAAACATTTTTGATATTGTTTCCTTCAAAAACAATAAGACCTTTGGAATAGGATGCCGCATAGTAAATGTTGCTGTTCACTGGATCGCTGTTAACCCAGGTGATATCGGTGATGCTGTCGAAAGCGGGTGTGTTTGTGTGGGTGAGGTACGACCATCTGTCACCGTCATATCGCGACAAGCCCACATGGCTCCATGTAGGAGCCCAGGTGCTGGTGTATCCCCCGGCAGCAACCCATACGTCTTTCCCGTGTGCGTTGATACTGAATACTTTTTCAGAATAAGGGCCGTTGAATGAAATATATTCACTCTCGCCGCCAGTATGGATTTTTATCAAAGATTGTGTGTTGGAACCCACCCAGTAGCAATTGTTTCTGCTGTCATAAAGTGTTGAAAGAGGCTCGTCGTCGTTGGAGGAGAACACAAGGTTCTTGTTGATGTCGTAAACCCTGAATCTTTTTGCTTTTTCTGTGATTATTATTCTATCGTCGTAAGCACGCAAGTCGCTGATTATCTTCTGGTTCCCGTCAAGGAAAAATTCCACCGAAGTGGTGTCGGCAATGGCATACAGGACATCGGTATTGTGCTCGTTATCAGAAGAGTTGGCAACGACATAACCGTCAAAAGTTTCTATTTTCGAGAAATTATTTGAGAAATTGTTTGTCATTCCGGTACTTGAAGGTTTGATACGTTTCCATTGCGTGTAATCGGCAAGGTATGGATTGTCGGCTGTGGCATAATAAACGCCTTTAGCCGTGGCGGCGTAAAAAACATTGTTGCAAATAGTTAAACCATTGACACTCAAATATGTGCCGTTAGGACCGATGATATATGTATCTTTAACTTCGTTGCGGTTCAAATCAATGACGACGATACCGAAGCCGCAGCATACGTATGCCAACTTTTCGTTAAAAAACACATTCTTAATACTTTTGTCTCCAAGAATATATTTATGGTAAATGTCGGGAATGTTGGTTATATTACCTTGATTATCAATAATATCGATATTGGTATTGGTGTAACCGACGAACATTATATCCGCTGAATCGCTGTATTTTATAATGCTGATACCATTGTCGGAAAGTCCGTTTATTTTTGATAAGTGGTTGATACTGTTGTCGATAGTATTATAATAGAAGATGTCGTAAGGTGTTGCGGCGAACACTTTTCCGTTCATTAAATCAACGCTGATTACCTTGAAACCAGGTGTATGTATTGTCCATTCCCCGATTTTCTGTGCGTTGATGATGAAAGTTGACAACATGGCGTACAGGAGCAGTGATGTTTTTTTCATAGGAACCATTTTACTTGTTAAAACGACGAAATCACGTCATAAACATTATGAAAAAGTACCCCGGCTGGGAATCGAACCCAAATCTCAGGTTTAGGAAACCTCCGTTCTATCCGTTGAACTACCAGGGCAATTCTGCGCGCAAAATTACGAATTTTTTAAATTATTTGCACATTATATTTACGAATTGTTTAATTTTGCATGATTTTTCAAACTGAAATTGTAAGATATGATTCGGATTTTTAACCATATCGTTGATATTCAATTGTTTTTGAAGGCGAAACGCAGTTCCGGCCTGTCGGTGGGGCTTGTTCCGACTATGGGTGCTTTGCACGAAGGACATCTTTCATTGATTCGTCGAGCGAAGAAAGAGAACAAGATCGTAGTAGCAAGCGTGTTTGTGAATCCTGTTCAGTTTAATAATCCTGCTGATTTGGAGAAATATCCCCGCACGCCGGAAAAAGACGTGGCGTTGCTCGATGGTGCCGGCTGTGACGCTGTGTTCATGCCATCGGTAGAGGAGATGTATCCCGCAAAAATCAACGACCACTATGATTTCGGCTCCATAGAGAAGGTGATGGAGGGCGCTTGTCGTCCCGGTCATTTCAACGGCGTGGCAATAGTGGTGCGCAAGTTGTTTGAAATAGTTGAGCCTGACAGAGCGTATTTCGGTGAAAAAGACTTCCAGCAGCAGGCTATCATCAGAAAAATGGTGAAGGATTACAATATCAATCTCGAAATAGTGCCTTGCGATATTGTCCGAGAGAATGACGGTCTCGCCATGAGCTCGCGCAATATGCGTCTCAACGCCGACGAGCGCGCCATAGCGCCGATGATTTACAAGGTGTTGCGGGAGACTGTCGCCAAGGTCGATACGATGAGCCCTGCCGAGATGAAGGCTTTCGCATTGAAAAGATACTCCGAAATAAAACAATTTGACGTTGAATACGTTGAGATAGCAGACGAGACGACGCTGCAGAGCGTGAAAGAATGGAACGACAGCGAACACGCCCGCATCTTCGTGGCGTTGCAACTCGGACCTGTCCGTTTGATTGATAACTTGAGAGTTTATTAAAATGAATATAGAAGTTCTTAAATCGAAAATTCATCGCGCCACTGTAACACAGGCCGACCTTGACTATATCGGCAGCATCACTATCGACGAAGACTTGATGGATGCTGTCAACCTTGTCGAAAACGAGAAAGTCGATATTTACAATATCACCAACGGACATCGGCTGCACACCTATGTCATCAAAGGCAAAAGGGGCAGCGGTGTCATCGGAATCAACGGAGCGGCTGCACATCTCGTGAAGAAAGGCGACCTCGTGATTATCGCTTCCTACGCCTCGATGGACTTTGAAGAAGCCAAGAAGTTTAAGCCTATGATTGTTTTTCCTGACAAAAACAACAAAGTTTGAATAAAAAAGCCTCCAAAACACTATGGTACGTGGCTTTCCTTGCACTGGGAGCGGCGTTGTTGTGGTTCAGTTTCCGTAACATCGACCTGTCGCGTCTTTGGACAGACATCAAAGGGGCAAGGTATTCATGGATGCTTTTGAGTTTGACGTGTCTCGCCATCTCTTTGTTCTTCAGGGCTTTACGTTGGAACGTCCAGATTGAGGCACTTGGCTATAAAACGAGAGCCTCTTCCACCTTTGGAGCCGTCTTAATCGCTTATTTTGCAAATTGCATCTTTCCAAGACTGGGCGAGGTGGTGCGCTGCAGCGTGCTGAAACGAAAGGAAAACATACCTTTCGACAAGACTTTCGGCTCGGTCGTCTCCGAGCGCATAATCGACATTCTGGTGTTGTTCTTAATGGCATTTCTGGTAATCGTTTTTCAATGGAAACTGCTCGGAAGTTTGATTACATCTTGGATGATGCCGCTTGTTAACAGGCTGATAAACAATGTTTTACTTGGAATAATAGTAATCGTTGCCGGTATCGTTCTTGTCTTTTTTTTAGTGAAAATAATTAGAAGAAACAAGAAAATCGTTTCTCTTTGGCATGGTTTCATCGACGGTATAAAGTCGGTTGTCACTATGAAGCATAAATGGCGTTTTGTCCTTTATACGCTGGCGATTTGGGGCTTTTACGTACTGATGACTTGGCTGCCGTTCTATATGTTGCCCGAGACATCGCATTTGGGCGTGGTAGAGGCTGTCACCTTGCTTGGAATCGCAACTTTAGGCGTTGTCGCGCCGGTTCCAGGAGGCATAGGAACATATCATTTCATCGCCATCACCTTGCTGAACGGCTTCTATGGAATTTCTGAACAAGTAGCAGGTTCATTTGCCGCCGTCAACCACGGCTCGCAAATGTTGTTTTACCTCATCACCGGTATAATCGCCTACGTGGTGATGCTCTTTTTTGACAAGAGAAAACCTGTAAACTAATCCTCAAGATAGTTGATATAACACCTCTTTTCGGTAATGTGTTTTGAAAAACAATCCGGGTACGAGTGTTGTAAAACGAGTTCTTCTATTTGCGTTTTTAATATCGGATTATTGTTAGAATGCTGATATGTATAAGTATAATAATTCTCCGGATTGAGTATGGGAAAAATACCTTTCATTTATTTCGAAAAATTAACACAAAGTCATTTGGTTTTTCGTATATCTTTAGTAATTTTGCAAAAATATTTTCGGGAGAATGAATTATTTCAAAAAAATAAACAACAAACTTCTTGATAAAGCAGGTCTCGCAGCTTGGCTTGACGATTGCCGCAAAAACGGAAAGAAAATTGTTTTTTCTAACGGCTGTTTCGACATTTTGCATCGCGGTCATGTGGAATATCTGTCAAAGGCGGCATCGTTTGGCGATGTGATGATAATCGGCTTGAACACGGATGCTTCTGTCAAGCGTTTGAAAGGTCCGTCGCGCCCGGTGAATGACGAGAAATCGCGCGCGTTTGTGCTTGCCGGACTCGAATTTGTCAGTGCCGTCACGTTTTTTGACGAAGACACTCCTTATAATCTGATAAAGACAGTCCAACCGGATTTCTTGGTCAAGGGCAGCGATTACAAGCCGGAAGACATCGTCGGCTACGACATAGTGACGGCGAAAGGCGGCAGAGTCGTCACCGTTGACTTGGTAGAAGGGTTCTCGACGACAGGAATTATCAATAAAATGAAATGATGTGTGTCCACAGCGTATTGAAGACACATCTCTAAATAATCTCCAATACCAGTCCTTTCAGATAAGCTCCTTCGGGATGATAGATGTTAATCGGGTGGTCTTCTGGCTGTGCGAGCTGGTGCAAGATAGCGGCTTTTCTGCCTGTTTCGATGGCTGCTGCCATGACAATGCTCTGAAATTGCGCCTTGTCAACAGCTTGTGAGCAGCTGAAGGTGAACAGCAAGCCTCCCGGTTTAATCTTCTTGATTGCCTCTTTGTTTATGAATTTGTAACCTTGCAAGCCACGGTGCAGCGACTTATGGTTTTTCGCAAAAGCCGGCGGGTCGAGGATAATCATATCGAATTGATTTTCAGGCATATCTTGAAGATAGGTCTTGGCATCTTCAACCAAACTCGGGTTGTCTTCATTTGAAAAGCCGTTCAGCCTGATATTGCTCTCGCAGCTTGTTATCGCTTTTTTGGAGCAATCAACGGAAACCACTTTTTTCGCGCCGCCTTGCAAGGCTGTCACCGAGAAGCCTCCGGTGTAGCAGAAGGTATTCAAAACGGTGCGTCCCTTGGCCAATCTCTTCACTAAATCGCGATTGAGACGCTGGTCGAGGAAGAAACCTGTTTTCTGCCCTTCTTCCCAGTCAATCAGGAACTTGGAGTCGTTTTCAAGCACAAAATCCTCACATTTTCTGCCAAGAATATAGCCGTCGTCCACTGCGTCTTTGCCCATGCGTTGCATCGCTTCGGAGCTTTTGTTGTAAACGGCCTCTATCTTAAGATCCGGAATAGCCTCTATTGCCTGTGCTATTGCGTTGACACTCAATGCCATGCCCTCCGTCTGCGCCTGAATCACGGCGGTCTTTCCGTAGATGTCGATAATCAGTCCGGGGAGGTTGTCGCCTTCCGAATGGACTAAACGGAAGCAGTTGGTGTGGGGATTATCAATAAATCCGAGTGCTTTGCGTGTCTTTAAGGCTGCGTTGAGTCGCTGCTGCCAAAACATAGCCCCGATTTTGGTGTTCTCGAAAGAAAGAAGTTTCACGGCGATGTTGCCCGCCTCGCAGAAACCAGTGCCTAAAATCTCATCATGAGAGTTTATAACTGTCACAGTGTCACCGGCTTGTAAATTCGGGGCTGCTTCTGCTATGGCACCCGAGAAAATCCACGGATGGAAACGCTTCACAGCCTCGTCCTTGCCTTCACGAAGCTTGATAACAGGATATAATGGGTTCATTTTCAATTAGTTTTTTATTTTCCAAGGCTCGTCCAAGTCAATGTCCCAGTTGGCTCGCACTTCGAGCGTGCCTTTGTAAAACACTATCTTTTCCGGTTGCAGTTTTTTGTCGAAGTTGCCAGGACTCCATTCACCGTTGGCATCTAAATCAAGAGTGGCTTTGAGTTTGTATTTCCCTGGTTCAAGATACCAGAACGAGATTTCGTCGGTGTTTGTAAGTATTTGCTTTTCAACGATTTTGCCCTGCTCTGTCGTCAATTCTATAATTACTTGAGGAACATTTTCGGGCACTGCCACGGTGAGAAAGATGTTGCCATAAGCCGATTCTTCCTGAACTTGGAATTTTAGTCCGATGGAATCGTTGACGGCGCCTCTCAATCCGAAGAATACGGAGTCGGGAATGATGACCTGATACTTTTTCTCTTGTTTGAAGTTGTTTAGAATCTGATATTTAAGACCATAGTTATCGACTTTTTCAAATTGCAGGGCGTTATAGACGGTATCGTTATCTTCGATATAGAATGTGGAGTTTAGTTTTTGTAAGCCGACGACGGGTTCGTTGAATGAGAGGACGAGTGACTGTTCCGGCTTGAGTTTGTTGGCCTTGATATTGTTTTTTATCACCAGTTTTTTAATGACATTTTCTTCTTGTGTGCGTTTTCTTCTTGATGTGGATTGGCGTGGAATGAGGCTGTAATGTGTTGTGTCGCAGATATTCGCGCCATCGTTGATACTGATTCGGAGGCTGTCTTTACAAGGTGTGAAATACCATAACACGGTGTCTTTTCTGGCGGAATACACGGGCATGATATTGAACGTGTCGGGCAGTTGCTCCAGGGCGTTGATAGCAACATTTTGAGCCGGGTAGCGAAACACGAAGCGTAGCAGGCCCTCTTCGACAAGTTCTTTCTTGAAAATCTTCTGAATGGAGTCTTCCTGAATGAAAGAAAACAACTCGTAAATAGGATATTCAGGTTTTTTTATTTCGATAACGGAATCGTTGTTCGCAATGGAATCATTGGCTGTTGTATCGTATATTGCATCTTTAATAATATGATTATCAATAAAATATGGCTTGACCAAATCTGAATAAAAGGCTATTTCTTCGTTTGGAAGATCGTAAATCATGTTGGAATTATTGTCTTTTAATGCGAATAAAAGATATTCTTTGTCGGAGAGTCCGGAGAGTTCGAAATCGCCTGATTTGTCTGTCATGGTGACATAGTTTGGCTTGCTGTTATACGGCAAAGAGTCGTATAATCCCACTAAAAAGCCCTCCATTGGTGTCAGCGTCGAGGCGGAAATCACTTTCCCCTTCAGTGAAAGGGAGTCGATGCTTTCGCCTGTGGAGAAATTGAAAACATAATCTTTGAACACATTGCCCTCGTGCAAATCCTTGATGGCATCGCCAAAATTGATGGAATAGGTGGTGTTCTCCTTTAGGGGTTCCTCAAACCTGATAGTCACTGTTTTACCACTTGTCCTGAACGTTGGTTTTTTGTCGGTCGGAGGTGAGATGAGCACGTTGTTCGACGGATTGTTCAGTGTCACGAATTCATCGAAGGTGAGAGAAATCGTCTTCCCTTTGAAGTTTGTCGAATTGTTTTCCGGTGATGTGTTAAGCACGACGGGCGGTTGTTGGTCTTTCGGTCCCCCGCTCGGTGTCACCACATTGGCACAGCGGCATAAAACCAACAGAGTGATGATTATCGCAATATTTCTGACAATGTTTTTCATGATGCAAAAATAATAAAAAATCATACTCGCACATATTTGAAAAATTAGTATCTTTGGCACACTCATTAAAAATACGATGACATGAGAAAGTTTTTGTTTGCTTTATTTGTCGTGTGCTCATTTGTCATGAATGCGCAGGTTGTGCAAGTGTCTGGTAATCAATCTGGTGTGTGGAATGGCGAGGTGCATCTGACCGGAGATGTTTTTGTTCCTGACGGCGAGGTGCTGACTGTTGAAGCAGGAACCTCTGTCATCGCCGATGGGTATTATGGGATTACCGTTTCGGGTGCTTTCCTGGCTTTTGGCGACAAAGAATCCCGGATTTCATTCACGGTGGCAGACACGACGGGCTATTCCAATTACGCTGTTCCTGAACTTGGCGGTTGGAAGGGTATACTTTTTTTTAAACCTGATGAGATAAAAATTGATTATTGCGACTTTTCTTACGGAAAGACTCAATTGGACGGTGACGGCGGCGCGATGTGCATGTTTTGGGGCAGAGATGTGGAGATTTCAAACAGCACCTTCCACCACAACACCATGCGACGAAGAGGCGGCGCCATTTTCGCCGAGAACTCTATTCTAAATATCCACGACTGCACGGTTTATGATAATTTTGGAGTGGGTTTTGAAGGCTCCTACACCTGGGGCAGCGGCTTCCAATTCCTGAAATGTAATATAGTGATGTCTGACATGGTTTTTTATAACAACACTGGCGCCGGCTACGGCGGCGGTATGAATGTTGACAGCTGTAATCTGGAATTAAAAAATGCGGTGTTTTATAAAAACTCCGCAACAAATGCCGGTGGCTTGGGTATCCAACGCTGCAAAAACTATAACGTGAAAGTGTCAAACATGCTGGCATACGAAAACTCGGTGATTCATTATGGCGGAGGTCTCGCAATAGCAACTTCCGACCCGGAACTCAACAATCTCACTATCGTTCATAATTATTGCGGCGGCGGCGGTGGCGCCGGAATGCAAAATGCCTTCAACGCCAACCCAACCCTTAACAACTGCATATTCTATGATAATCGCGCACTTCATATATCAAAAGACGACAACAGAGATACTGTCGAGTATTATTACGGCTCGCAAATATGGCTCTGGGGCTCGGATTGCTTCCCGATTTTTAACAACGGATTGGTGCAGTATGGCTTGGATACTATTGGCAACGGAGAATTCCTCCCGGAAAGTCATTATAATGATATGATTAATACCAACCCGTTGTTCGTAAACGCCTCAATGCATGATTATCATTTGACTGAAAACAGCCCTTGTGTAAATACAGGAACCGCCGATATCTCCGGACTTTTCGTTCCTTATATCGACTTGGATGGCGGACCGAGAATCTGCGGCGAAAGAATCGATATGGGCTGTTATGAATTTGGTTATGAGAATGTGAACGAGACCTCTATTGATGAAAATACTATTTCAATATATCCTAATCCATTGAATGACAACGCTTATTGTATTATAAAACTGAACAAAAACTCGGATGTTGTCTTACGTCTCTTTTCGCTTGACGGAAAAGAAGTTTATCGTGAAGAAATCAAAGGTTTGGAGGCTGGCGAAAATCGTGTTTCGCTTGACGGAATGATGGGAAATCTTGAAAAATCAAATAAAATATATTTATTAAATATTGATAATCAATCTGTTAAGATAATATATTAGATTACTGTTATATGAAAAAACTTATTTCTGAAAATAAGGATATCCTTTGGATTTCGCTGTGTGTCATGGCGTTCGCACTGATGACGTTGGTGTATTTTTCACCGATAATGCAAGGCAAACGCCTTAAACAGCACGATATCGAGATGTATAAGGGTATGTCGCAGGAAATCGTTGACTTTAAAGCGAAAACCGGTGAACAGAGTTTGTGGACCAATTCCATGTTCGGTGGTATGCCGGCGTGGAACATCGGTGTGCCACAAAACAGCAACCTGATGACGTATGTCAACAAGGTGCTGACAGTCGGCTTCCCGCATCCGATAGGTGCGGTGTTTATCAGTATGTTGGGCTTTTTCATTTTGTTGCTCGTGCTCGATTGCAAGATTTGGATAAGTTTCATAGGAGCCATAGCGTATGGCTTTACCTCGTATCTCTTCATAGTAATCGGCGCCGGTCATAACTCCAAAGCTGTCGCGATGGCATATATGGCGCCGGTCATCGCCGGTGTCTTGTTGACTTACAAAGGAAAATATCTCTGGGGCGCGGTACTGACGGCCATGGCCCTCGCCCTTGAAATAAGGGCCGGACATCTTCAGATAACGTATTATCTGCTGCTTATCGTGGTGTGTATAGTGGTCGCGGAAATCATTGAAATGATTAAGACAAAGGAATATCTGCACTTCATCAAGGCAAGCGGAATACTTGCAGGTGTCGCTGTTATCGCGATTTTAACCTGTACGACAACGCTTTATGCAAATTATGAATTTGGCAAAGAGACTATGCGTGGCAGACCTGTGTTGAGAAAGAATGTCGAAAATCAAACCAAAGGTCTTGACAGAGACTATGTTACACAGTGGAGCTACGGTATCGGCGAGACATGGAGCCTTATGATACCGAATGTAAAGGGTGGAGCCTCGGCATACATCGGGAACCACAATCCGGCTTTGGATAACTGTGATCCGCGTTATCGCCAGGTCATCGCACAACAGAACGCTTATTGGGGCGACCAACCGGGTACCAGCGGCCCCGTATATGTCGGTGCAATAGTGTGTTTCTTGTTTGTCTTGGGGCTCTTCATCGTGAAAGGTAAATACAAATGGGTGCTTCTCGTTGCCACCGTGTTGTCGATTTTGCTCAGCTGGGGTAAAAACTTCATGGGATTCACGGATTTCTTCCTTGATTATATTCCGGGTTATAACAAATTCCGCGCCGTCTCCATGACCTTGGTGATTGCGGAAGTCTGTATGCCATTGCTCGCATTCCTCGCTTTAGCCGAGATTTTCAAAAATCCGGATATAATCAGGCAAAACAAGAAATATCTGTATGTCTCGCTGGGAGCCACCGGTGGATTATGTCTCTTGTTCTATGCTTTGCCGCAGACGTTCTTCAACTTCTTGAGTCAGGGTGAGGCCATGCAGTTTCAGCAGATGCAGGCAGGGCAGGACGGAGCTGTTTATCAGACATTCGCCGCGCAACTGGAAAACGTGCGTGTCGCTATCTTCAAAAAAGACGCAATACGTAGCTTCTTGTATATTAATTTCGCCGCAATTGTTGTCTTGTTGGGAGTCAATGGGAAAATGAATAAGAAATTTGTCTTCCCGGTTCTCGCGATTTTAATTGTTATGGATATGTTTGCAATCGACAAACGTTATCTGAATAACAATAATTTCATCGACAAGCATAAAGCCGACAAACCTTTCGTGATGAGTGATGTCGATAAGCAGATTTTGCAAGACAAAGATCTTGATTATAGAGTTATAAACCTCACAGTGAGCACGTTTAACGACGCGAGCACTTCTTATTTCCACAAGTCTGTGGGTGGCTATCATGGCGCGAAACTTCGTCGCTATCAGGATATTATCGATATGTATCTGAATAAACGTGACTTGAACTATTTCAAAGTTCTTAACATGTTGAATACCAAATATATTATTTATCCACAGGATAATAAAAAGGTGGTTTCAAAGAATTACGATGCTTTCGGCAACGCTTGGCTCGCTTCAGAAATCAAATGGGTTGACACACCAAATGAGGAAATTAATGCCATCGCCGATACTGATGTGAAAAATGTCGCTATTGTCAATAAGGAATTTAAAGACTTGATAGGTGATTTTAAAGCCGCTCCTTCTGAAGGAACAATTAAACTTACTGATTATCAGCCAAATCAATTGAAATATAGCTTCGATTCCCCGAAAGATGAAATAGTCGTTTTCTCGGAAATCTGGACTAAAAAAGGCTGGACGATGTGGGTTGACGGCGTTGAAAGCCGGTTGTTCCGTTCTGATTATATTTTGCGCTCCGCAATTATTCCTGCCGGACGGCATGAGATAGTAATGCGTTATGAACCAAGTGTTTGGCATATCGGAAATACCATTCAATTTATTACATCATTGTTGATATTGATAGGATTGGCTGCTGTGTGTTGTCACACATTCAAGAAACGTGATGCGATGTCATGAAGCGTGTCCTGATAATCACATATTATTGGCCGCCATCGGGGGGTTCCGGCGTTCAACGCTGGCTTAAAATGTCGAAATATCTGCCTGAAAACGGTTGGCAGCCGGTGATTTACACAGCCGAAAACGCTGAATACCCCGTGGAAGATGCTTCTTTGGTACAAGATGTGGTGGCGGAAGCGGAAATCCTCAAGAGGCGTATTGTCGAGCCATATACTTTTTATAAAAAGTTCCTCGGAATGAAAAAAGAGGAGAGGGTGAAGGCTGGCTTTATCAACGAAGGTGCGAAAAAATCAAGTTGGAAAGAGAAACTGAGCGTTTGGCTGCGAGGAAATTTGTTTGTTCCGGATGCGCGCCGCTGGTGGATAAAGCCATCAGTGAAATATTTGACTCAATATTTGAAAAAACATTCTGTCGATGCGATTGTTTCAACCGGACCACCGCATTCTATGCATCTGATAGCTATGGCGTTACATAAAAAATTTAATATTCCTTGGGTCGCCGACTTCCGTGACCCGTGGACAAATATCGATTTTTATAAAGACCTAAAACTGACGCGATGCGCCGATAGAAAACATCATCGCCTTGAACGTCAAGTGCTTGCAGAAGCGACAAAGGTTGTTACAGTCGGCTGGCACTGTGCTGAAGATTTGGAAAACCACGGCGCTAAAGACGTTGCCATTGTCACCAATGGCTATGATGTTGATAATCATAGCCCAAGGATAGAAGCCAATCCGCCTCTGCATGCAAACAACAACTCGCCATTTGTTTTGTCGCATATCGGAATCATAGGCGCAAACAGAAATCCTGAATCATTTTGGCAAGCCATAAATGAACTGACCCAAACAATTGATTTAAAAATCAGATTGATAGGTCAAGTCGATAATTCCGTTCTCGCATCAATAAAACATTACAACATTGAGAGATTTGTTGAAATAATTCCATATATTCCTCATAATCAAGTGATTGAGGAGCAACAGAAGTCTGATGTGCTGCTGCTGTTTGTCAACAACAGCCAAAATGCAAAAGGTATTCTAACCGGAAAAATATTTGAATACATGGTCAGTGGCCGTCCTATTTTGAGCATCGGACCGGAAGACGGCGACTCGGCACGTGTTTTAAATGAAACACAAACAGGTATTACAGTTGATTTCAATGATAAAGAAAGAATGAAAGCCGTAATCTTGGATTT
>OLGV01000045.1_pt1 | contig 50218 bp, 45 predicted proteins | sample 1605761 | NCBI WGS metagenome assembly OLGV01 (sample SAMN03283245) | human gut metagenome | biome: human-associated habitat; material: feces | host: Homo sapiens | place: Peru | collected 2012
TCATTTTCTTCAAATTATCTTTTATCACCGCGATTAAGATGATACTATTAATCGTGTTCACTCCAAACAAAATAATGAATCCTATGCCTGCGGAAATGCCGAAAATCGTTTGTGTGACCCAAAGTGAGATGAATCCGCCGATGAAAGCATAAGGAATGGTGCTCGCCGCTATTAAAGTGTCTTTGATGGTTCCGAAATTGAAGTACAAAAGAAACAGAATGAGCAATAAAACCGCCGGAATGATAATCGCCAGTTGCTTGCTCGCCCTTTCTTTGCTCTCAAACTCGCCGGCCCATACCATTTGATTCGATTTCGGCAAATTCACGTTTTCCTCCACTTTCTTTTTCGCCTCCGCGATGGTGCTTCCCAAGTCCCTTCCCTCGATACTAAAGCCAACGGCGATATAACGGCTGCTTCCTTCCCTGTAAATAAAGGTGGGGCCTGTTATGAAGTCGATGTCGGCGATTTCAGACAAAGGGATTTTATTGTCGTTCATGGTCGGAATCAGTATTTCTCCGATTTTCTGCCGGTTGTCTCTGTATTCCTTTTGGAAACGGATGCGCACGTCAAACATTCGCTCGTTTTCATAAAATGTCGTTGCCACTCTTCCGCCGATTGCCATTTCGATTACGGCTTGTGCATCGGCCATCACCACGCCGTATTTCCCCATTTTCTTTTCATCGAACTTGATGCGCAACTCGGGCAGACCTATATTCCGGTAAACGTTAAGGTCGGTGATGCCTTCCACATCTTTCAGATTGTCTGCGACTTGGTCGGCGTATTTCTCCAACTCGAACAAATCGTCTCCGAAAATCTTTACCACCAAGGAACTTTTCACACCTGCCACGTATTCCTCTACGTTGTCTTGGATAGGCTGGCTGAATCCAAAAACAATTCCAGGATAAGTCTGTAGCGACTGTCGTATTTCATCTATCAATTTATCCTTCTTGATTTTCCGTTTCCATTCTTTTTCCGGGTGTAGTTGTATATGGAATTCGATATTGAAAAATCCGGTCGGGTCTGTACCGTCATTAGGTCTTCCCACCTGGTTCAACACAAATTTCACTTCTTCAAACTCAAGGATTTTGGCTTTCATCTCTTTCGCCAGGCTTTGCGATTCTTTAATGTTCACGCTGTTAGGCAATGTTGCTCTTACGTAAATCGCTCCTTCATTCAATTTGGGAATAAACTCGGAACCATAAAAAATGAAGCTTATAGTGCAGACAGTTAAAATGATGACAAAACCGATTAGTGTGGCTTTTCTTCTTTTGTTGCTCAGCAAAAACAGCTTGAAAATATTGTTTTTGAAAAAGCGAGAAACAACATTTTCCTTTTCGACTATATTTTTTGAAAGCAACACTTTGCATAATGCCGGCACGTAAGTTATGCTGAGCAAAAGCGAGCCCAACAAGGCATAGCCAAGTGTAAAGGCCAGAGGCGAGAACATTTTTCCCTCCACTTTTTTAAAGGAGAAAATAGGGAGCAGGGCGACTATCAGGATTATTTGGGCAAAAACGATGTAGGTGGCCACGCTTCCCGCACTTCTTTTTATCAACCCCATTTTGCTCATCTTGTTGAATCTTGCTATTCCTATATGACGGGCTTTTTTCTCCATCTCGACGAATACGGTTTCCACAATCACCAGTGTCCCCTCTAACAATAGTCCGAAGTCGATGGCTCCCATTGAAATCAGGTTGGCTGGCAGGCCTTGTATGCGCAGCATGGTTATGGCAAACAGAAATGCGAGGGGGATTACCGACGCCACTATTACGGTGGTTCTCCAATTATATAAAAAGATGAATACAATGATGGAGACCAGCAGTATTCCTTCCACAATGTTTTTTGAAACGGTGTTCACCGTGGCTTCGACCAATTCCGTTCTGTCGAGAAATGGTTCGATTTTCACATCGTTTGGCAAGACTCGCTCATTCAAATCGTTGATTTTTTCTTTCAGTTTCGCTATTACCTCCGCTGGATTCTCGCCCCGCAGCATTACCACGATACCTTGAACCAAATCTTCGTCGTCTTGTAGGCCGACCACCCCTAATCTCGGTTTGGAAGACACTTTGACCTCGGCGACGTGTTTCACCAAAATGGGAGTTGATTCTCTTACCTCGATGAGAATGTTTTCTATGTCCTCGATACTTTCCAGCAAGCCTATTCCCCGCACAACGTAAGCCTGGCTGCCTCGTTCTATCACATCGCCGCCCACATTGATATTGCTTTTCGAAACGGCGTCGAAAACTTCCAGGGGCGACAAGTCGTAGTTTGCCAATTCCGTGGGATTTATAATTATTTCGTAGATTTTTTCTTCTCCGCCGAAGCTTACCACATCGGCAACGCCGGGAACCGCTACCAATTCACGTTCAATTACCCAGTCTTGAATGGCAGTAAGTTCATTTATCGGGCGGTCGCTTTTCAATACATAGCGAAATATTTCGCCGGTCGCGCCATAAGGAGGCTCGATTCCCGCGTCCGCACCGTCAGGCAAATCAACGCCTTGCAAGCGGTTTGCCACATATTGTTGAGCGTAAAAGTCATCTACCTGGTCTTCAAAAATCACGGTTACAACCGACAATCCGAAGAGAGAGATGGAACGTACCTGCGATTTTTGGGGAACGGTGTTCACCGCTTTCATTATCGGCAATGTCACAAACTTTTCAACTTCCTCGGCGCTTCTTCCGGGCCATTGTGTGATGATTCTCGCGCGCGTGTTGGTTACGTCTGGAAACGCTTCAATGGGAGTCTTGATATAGCAATTTATGCCTACGACAACCAATAATGCCGTCAGGAAAAAAATGATGACGGAATTTTCAAGTGAAAAAGCTACTATGTTCTGAACAATTTTCCGCATTGCGATTGTTTTTAAAAATTCTTGATTTGCTCGTATATCAACAAATGGTTTTTTGATACGATTTTCTCGTCTTCGGCCACGCCGCTGGAAATAAAAGTGTTGCCGTTGCTTTGGGCGAGAATTTCTACCGGCTTGATTTCAATTTCACAATCGTTTCTGTAAACGACCACATAATTGTTATTGTCGTCGAAAATCATCGCGTCGGTGGGAATGCACAACGCCTCGGTTCCCTGTTCCTTAAAGGCGGTCACATCGACTATCATTCCGGGTTTTAGTTTCAAGTCGGTGTTTTGCAACACGATTCTTGCTTTTAATACTTTTGATTTTTCGTCCAATACCTGCGAAATGGAGGATATTTCCCCCTCGAACGTCTTGTCGGGATATGAAAGAGTCTTGATGCTCGCGCGCATTCCCGGTTCGATGTTAACCACATTCGCGGCATAAATATTCGCCAACACCCAGACTTCGCTCAAGTCGGAGATGGTGAACAACGGCTCTCCTTCCGCCGAAATCTGCATCCCTGCCGATATGGATTTGTCGGTTATTATCCCCGTTGCAGGAGCCTTGATTTGAAAAACTCCTTTTTCGGCACTTGCGCTGAATAATCCGAGATTGGTGTTAATCCTTTCCTTTTCCGCCTGCAAGACCTCCAACTCGCTTTGTGCTTCCATCAAATCTTTTTGTGACGCAATGCCGTCATCAAACATCGACTGCAGCGATTGCAGTTTTTTCTCGGCTACTTTTATCTGTGACGCGATTGTCTTGAATTGTGACTGCAACTCCGATAACTCCGCACTTCTTAATTCCGCCAATATTTGACCTTTGGTTACTTTGTCTCCTAATGAAAAGTAGGTGTTTGAGATTATTCCGCTTACCAAACTGACAAAATGAACTACCTTGTCGGGATTGGTTTCTATGCTTCCTGTGAGAGGAATGCTTTCGGTTACTTGCTGTTTTTGCGGCTGTGCCAATTCGATTTTTGATTTGAAATTGTCGTCTAAACAATAATTTTTGCTTGTGGAATTATTGTTTTGTTCTTTTGAATTGCTGCAACTAATTGGAAGTATTGTTCCAATCAGGAAAGAGACGGCCAAAATTTTTGTTTGTATTGTATTCATTTCGAGTTTTTATTTAATTATGTCGAATCCGACGGAGTAGTTGAGTTCCTCTTTTTTTTCATTCACATCTTTAGCCGCTTCGAGAATTATTTTCTTGTTTTCCATATAGGCCTCCCAAAAGTCAAGATATTCGAGCATGCCGATGTTCCTGTCGGTGAAATTTTTTGTGTAGCTCGCAAGTAGGTTGTCGAGCGTGGTTTCGTAGTCTGGTTCTATGTCTTCAAAAAAAGTTATTGCGTTTGAAAGGTTCTGATATGAAAGCATGACTTCGTTTTCAATGCTTAATGCTTTTTGCTCGTTCAGTATTTGTGATTGTTCTATTCCGATTTGTGCTTGTTTTATATTGCCTTGATTTCGATTGAAACAAGGGATGTCGATTGCGAGTCCGACTCCCACAAAGTCGAGAAAGATGCTTCCGCCTCTATCGTAGGCTGCGTTCAAGGTGATATTTGGAACTCGCTGCGCTTTTTCATAGGCATACAGTTTTTGAAAGTTTTTTTCTTCCAACTGTGTTATTTTATAATCAGGGCGGTTCGCTTTTGCTTGTTCAATGATGTCGTTGAGTGCGAGTTTCTTGAATTGTTCCGTGTTTGTCGAATATCCCGCGGCGTCAATTTCAATTTGTGTGCTGGCGGGAAGTCGCATGAATAGTTTTAGTTCTTTTTGTGCTTCGTTTATATCTTTGTTGAGTTCGTTTATGTTTTTTGAGATTTCCAACTCAAGGGCTTTTAGGCGAATATATTCACCTTGTGCGATATGTCCTTGCTCGGCTTGTTTTTTGTATGCCTGCGCGAGTTGTTTGATGGAGTTGAGTTGGTTTTGATAAATGTCCTTGTTGAATTGCAGATATTGTAATGTTGTGAGTTGATTGCGAAACTCTATTTTCAGGTTGCGCAACAGTTCCTCGAAGTATTGTTGCGATTTTTCGACTGAAACCTGCTCTATGGCGACCATCTTTTTTCTTTTTCCCGCTGTTTGAACAAGTTGTTCTATCTCGAAGCCGAATTGTTGGTTCGGGCGTATTTTGCCAAGAGGCGGGATTTCTTCCTGCTCGCCGTTTTGCGCGTCTTTTACCCAAAGATTCACTTGATTTATGATGAAACTCGGATTCTCCCACAGTCTGGCTTGTAACACCTGTGCTTCCGCTTGTGAAATATTTAATTTTTCCGCTATGAGCAATAAGTTTTCTTTCAGAAAAACCGCCTCGGCTTGTTCTCTGCTTAATCTTAAGGTGTCTTGAGCTTGAGATGTAAGTGAAAGAAAAGTTAGAACAACAATGAGTTTACCTGACTTTAAAACGTTCATATTTTTACACATCGAATTAAAATGACGTGCAAAAATATAAACAACGACCTTAAAAAGACCTTAAAATGGATAAAGATTAACTTATATGGAAAACCACTTCGAAAATGTTGATGTTCGGCTCGCTTGTCAAATATGTTATGGTGGCCGAATGAAGCTCCAGGATTTTTTTTGTCAAAACCAAGCCAAGTCCAAAACCAAGCTTGTCTTCGCCGTTTTTCCCTCTGAAGAAATGATTGAACAGCATTTTTCTTTCTTCTTCCGGAATCTGCTCGCCGACATTGATGATTTGAATTTTTAGTCTGCCGTTCTGTGTGCAGTCGAATTGTATTTTGGCTTTCGAGATGTTGCTGTACGAGACGGAATTAGACAATAAGTTTTGAATGGCCTGCCTTACAAGAATCTGATTGATATTGATGACGAGACGGTTTTCATTGAATTCATCTGGAATGTAATTTACTTCAAAATGAAAGTCGGGATATATGGCATTAAGCTCTTCTATGACATCGAAAAACAGTTCGTCAATTCTTGAATCGTGTTTTTTTATTTGCTGCCCTGATTCGATTTTTGAAAATTCGAGCAACACATTGATAATGCTGCCAAATGATTTCGTTTTGATAATTTGCTTTTCGATTTCGTCTCTGATTTCTTCAACACTGTTAAGTTCCTTTATCCGTTCAAGTTCTGATAGCAGTACGGAAACCGGCGTTTTTAATTGATGGGAAATATGGTGGATAGTATGCTTTTGAAATACAAATGCCTCGTTTGTTCTTTTCAGCAATTCGTTGAATCTTTGAGTCAGTTGGTTCAGTTCATACGAAGATGTCTCGACTACGACTTTCTCGATTTTGTCTTTGGCGGGGTCTATTTTGTTCAGATTTTCCGCAAGTGTGGTGATTGGTTTGGAAATTATGTTGGAGAGATATCGCGAGATGAGAATTACCGCTATGGTGATAAACATGAAAATCACTATTAACACGTTCCTCAGAAAATACATTTTGGTATATCCAAAAGCATCGTAAGCCTTGCTTATGGCATAGTAGGTTTGAGTGTTTGTCTCTATGAAAACACCTATAAGGTCATAATGGTCTTCTTTGGTTTCTATCCATTTTGTAGTAGGCGAGAGTCTGTCGAGAACGCTCTCTGCCTTGAAAATGTCCAAGCTGTCCAGGCTGGCGAAAATCAAATTCTTTTCCGCGTCATAGACGAGTAGCTTTTCGTCATAAAAGTCGTTAATATCCTGTTGGTCGATTAGATATGAGATAGTCGCGCTTTCCTGCTTGAATTCTTCAATAAGTTTAATGGTTTTATGAATTTTCCCGTTTTGCTGTTGCTGGAATTCTTCTTCCCGGTATTCAGAAAAGAGAATGTAGATGATTGTTAGTGAAATTGCCGTGATGGCAATCATGGTAGAGGAGAAGTAAACAAGTATTTTGTATTTTATTTTCATTTCACATCAAGATAATATCCGTAGCCGATTTTTGTTTTTATAGTGTTCTTGTCGAAAGGCTTGTCCAGTTTTTTTCGCAGGAAGTTCACATAAACCTCTATGGTGTTGGTGTTTGCGTCAAACGAACCTCCCCATATTTCTTTTATCAAGTCTGCTTTTGAGACGAGTTCTCCTTTTTCCCTCATGAGTCTTCGCAAGACCTGGTATTCTCTCGGTGTCAAGATGATTTCCTTTCCGTTTCTGATTACTTTTTTTTGAATATCGTTTAGTATGATGTCGTCCGCAATCAAAATATGGGCTTCTGCATTTGTCGAATCGCTCGGTCTATGTCGTTTTGTCAAGGCATTGATTCTTAAAATGAGTTCGCGCATGTAGAATGGCTTTGTCAGGTAGTCGTCCGCCCCGCAGTCAAAGCCCTTGACCTTGTCTTCCAACTCGCTAAACGCCGTTAGCATAATCACAGGAGTGGAGGAGTTGTGCAGTCTGAAATCCTTGCATAGGTCGAAGCCGTTCTTTCCGGGCAGGTTTATGTCCATCACTATACAGTCAAAATCGTTTTTTTTCAGTATTCTATCTGCCAGCAATCCCTCGTAAACGCATTCTGTACAGTGATTTTCGGCGGTCAGTGCCTCGCTTATGTTTTTGCTTAACGTCGGATTGTCTTCGATAATTAATATTCTCATGAACGTAAAACGGCTGATTTCGTGTATTATTGTTGGTTTGTGTATGGGGTGAAAACGAGTTGATGCTGTCTCGTTGTCCAACTTCCTGTCCGTCGGTTTTGTTGAAACATTAAAAAAAGTGACAAAAAATGCCACTTTTTATCAGTTGGTGTCATTTCGACTGAAGCGGAGCGGAATGGAGAAATCCCCTGTAAAAGAATTGATCCATATCGTTCAATTGTCAGAGATTTCTCGACTTCACTCCATTGCGCTCGAAATGACGATGGAGGAACTCCGTTGCGCTCGAAATGACAGGTTATTTCTTCGGTATTTCTAATAAGATATCGCACAGCAGATCCCAGAATTTCTGGACTGTCGCGATTTCGATTCTCTCGTCGGGTGAGTGCACTCCGCGTAGTGTCGGGCCGAATGAAATCATGTCCATGCCGGCGATTTTGTCGCCAATGAGTCCGCATTCCAAGCCGGCGTGAATGGCTTTCACTTTGGGGTCTTTGCCGAAACGTTTCTTGTATGCTTTTTCAGCGATGGCGCATATTTCCGAGTCAGGGTTGGGTGTCCAGCCGGGGTAGCCGTCGGTGTGCCTCACCTCTGCGTTGGCGAGGTTGAAGCAAGCCTCGACCATTGCGGCTGCGTATTCCTTGGCCGATTCGATGGAGCTTCTCTGTGAGGTATAGACCAGGAAGTATCCTTCTTTTTTCTTCACCGACGCGAGGTTTGTAGATGTCTCCACGAAGTTCGGAATGGTCTGTGACCACTCGATTACGCCGTGGGGGCAGGTGAGGATTCCGTTCAAGAGGTCGAACTGTGTCATCTCGTCGATGACGACATCTGCAGTGGTTTCTGATTTTGCTGCCTTTACGGTGATACCTGGGTCGGCGACATGATATTCGTTTTTGAAGTTTTTCTCCATTGTATTCACGAATGCTTCAAATTTCTGTGCGCAGTCTTTCGGAATGAACACCACGGCTGTCGCCTCGCGGGCGATGGCGTTGCGAAGGTTGCCGCCTTGTATGTCGTAGATGCGCAGGTCAAACTCGTTTGTTGCCTGCCATAAGAGCCTGGCTAACAGTTTGTTGGCGTTGGCCAAGTTCTTGTTGATGTCGTCGCCGGAGTGTCCGCCCTTCAGTCCGCCGATTTTCACATCGTAAGGGACGTAGTCTTCAGGTACATTCTCGAGTTTGTAGAAAATCTTGGCTGCGGTGTCCATGCCGCCGGCGCAGCCGATGAATATTTCGCCTTCGTCCTCGGAGTCGAGGTTTAGGAGGATGCGGCCGGTGAAGTCTTTGGGGTCGAGTTTCTGTGCGCCGGTGAGACCTGTCTCTTCGTCAACTGTGAAGATGCACTCAAGCGGGCCGTGTTTTACGTTTTTATCGGCTATCACTGCCAATGCAGCGGCCACTCCGATGCCGTCGTCAGCGCCGAGGGTGGTGCCGTTGGCATGCAGCCACTCGCCCTTCAACACAGCCTCGATGGGGTCTTTGTCGAAGTCATGGACCTTGTCGCTGTTTTTTTCGCAAACCATGTCCATGTGAGCTTGCAAAATCACGGTCTGACGGTCTTCCATGCCAGTGGTCGCGGGCACGCTCATGATGATGTTGCCGCAAGGTTCTTTCTTGTATTCCACTTTATGGTCTTTTGCCCATTTCTCGAGGTAAGCGACCATTTTTTCTTCTCTCTTCGACGGACGCGGAACGCCCATGATGCCTTGGAATTCCTTCCAAACGCCTTCTGGTTTGAGTTTTGATACTGCTTCGTTCATGTTACTTGTATTTTAATTGTTACATATTTTTTTTGATAACGTCATTTCGAGCCTAACGAAGTGAAGTCGAGAAATCTCCTGTGACAGAGTGTTTGTTTTTTTGGGGAGGGAGATTTCTCCGTTTCGCCTCGCTTCAGTCGAAACGACGGCTTATTTTTTCATCAGTTCTATCGTTTTCATCGGGTCTTCTGATTTGAAAACAGCGTTTCCCGCCACCAACACATCGGCTCCTGCGTGGAAGAGTTTCGGCGCGTTCTCGGCGTTCACTCCACCATCGACTTCTATCAAGGTGTCCAGTCCCTGGCGTTCAATCATCTGGCGTAGTTTTTCAATTTTTGTATATGTGCGTTCGATGAATTTTTGTCCGCCAAAACCGGGATTCACTGACATTAATAGTACGAGGTACAGGTCGCCGATGATGTCTTCCAAAAGTGTCACCGAGGTATGCGGGTTCAGGACCACGCCGGCTTTCACACCGAGCGATTTCAGCATTTGCACGCTACGATGGATATGAGTGCTCGCCTCGTAGTGGAAGGTAATGATGTCGGCTCCGGCGTCGCGGAATTTTTCGAAATAGCGGTCGGGCTCGACAATCATGAGATGCACGTCGAGAGGCTTAAGCGCTTCTTTCTTAATGGCTTGCACGAGCGGTATCCCGTAAGAGATATTCGGTACGAACACTCCGTCCATGATGTCGCAGTGGAACCAATCCGCCTGACTGCGGTTCACTATGTCGATGTCCCTCGAAAGATGGAGGAAATCAGCTGAAAGCAACGATGGAGCGATAAGTTTTTGCATTGTTAAAAATGATTTAATCGGATTGCAAAGATAAGAAATAATTTTTGAAATTGAGAAACTTTTTTTTCGTCATTTCGACCGCAACATTCCGATATCGTAGCATAGGCGTAGTATAGGCGCATGGATGAATGGAAAAAATTGTTAAAAAAATTAACATTTAATTTTCATTATTTTGAATTGTGATTTGTTTTTTGTAATTTTGCAACGTTAAAACGGTGAAATAATAAACGACAATATAATTAGAGAGATAAAAGAGCATTAGTAAACATATAAAATAAAAAGCGTTTTTGCTTTTCAAGTGGACCGAAATCTGGACAATTTCGAAACTCCCATCAAGAAGGCAGAAATGCTCACGGTGTATCCGTGGGCTTTCTTGTTTTGGGAGTATAGGCAGTCCAGAGCCTCGGTTCAGACAGAAAGTTTCACGGATTTTTTTTGTGATGCTTGAGAAAGGCGAAGCGCCCTAAACGCCGAGCCATCATGAGTACCAAGTTCTTCAATAATATAGAGTCGACGTTGATGGACAAGTTCCACGGCATCGCCTCAGCAATGGCCAACTTCGACATTTTCCATGCCGTGGTTGGCTATTTTCGTTCCAGCGGCTACTTCAAACTGCGCAAGGAACTGGAAAATGTCAGCGAGATACGAATTCTTGTAGGAATAAATATCGACTCCATCCTAAGTCACCATAATGCAAATCTGCTTTTTACTGCCGACAGCCATCCGGCTGAAGTGGTGGAACAATATCGTCAGCATCTTATCGACGACATCCGCAAATCGCACTATGATGCAGATACCGAACACGGAATTATGCAGATGTTTGATGATATTGCAAGCGGCAAGTTACAACTGCGCATTCATGCAACACGAAATCTGCATGCGAAGTTCTACCTATGTTTGCCATCCAATTTCTCTGAACATAGTGATGGATGGGTCATAATGGGCAGCAGCAATCTTACTGACCAAGGTCTTGGAACTGTAAACGACCATCGTTATGAGCTCAACGTAGCCATGAAAGATTATGATGATGTTCGCTACTGTGAGGATGAATTTTGGCATTTATGGGAAGAAAGCGTTCCAGTGAGTATTGAGGACATGCAAAAGGCTCGTCGCTCAACTCATCTTGACAACGAGAAACCGCCTACTCCATACGAACTTTATATGAAGGTGCTTATCGACACCTTTGGCAATATGGTCGAGGACAATTTCGAACTCGACCCGACACGCTATGGCTTCCGTGACCTCAGCTATCAGCGTGATGCCGTAATTCAAGGCTATCAGACCATGATTAGGCATAATGGATGTTTCATCGCCGACGTGGTTGGTCTCGGAAAGACTCCTGTAGCCACGATGATAGCTAAAAGGTTTATCATGGAAAATGGCCGCTATACCCGCATCCTCGTCATAATGCCGCCAGCCATGCGTCATGAATGGGAAAGAACGTTCAAAAAGTTTGAAATAAGCAAATATGCTTGGTTTGTAACCAGTGGCAGTTTGGATAAGGTGGTTGATGGGCGTGACAATTACCGTTTGCCGAATGAGTATGACATGATTATCGTTGATGAGGCGCACAACTTCCGCAACGATGGCAATACCGGATACCAATATCTGCAGCGCATCTGTAAAGCCCCCCGTGCCAATCGAGGCCGCGTGGAAGGATTGAGAAAGAAAGTTTTGCTTCTTTCTGCGACGCCTTACAACAATACTCCTATGGATATCCGCAATCAGTTGCTGCTGTTTCAAGATGCACGCAACTGCACCATTGAAGGTCTGGGCGACATCACCGGCTCTTTCTCCGATTGGATAAGCAGATACAAGCAATTAATGCGCGATCGTGACACGTTGCCACACGATGTCTTTGTGAAAGCTGTTGATAAGATAATGGAGGAGGTGAGACATCGTGTACTTGAACCCATTATGGTTCGCCGTACTCGTAACAACATTCTCAACTATGATCCATATCGCATTGATATTGAGGAGCAGGGAATCAAATTTCCGAAGTTTGCATCAATTCGCGACCGACAATACAAGATGGATGACTATCTTGCCCAGCTTTTTGGACGCACCATGCAGATATTAACAGATACACCATCTGAAGATAATCCTAAAGGAACAGGTGTGCATTATGCACGCTATCGTGCCGTCGAGTTTTTCAGACCAGGAGTGCCATATAAAGGCAAACAAGGTAAACATGTGGCATTGCTGCTTACCGGTATTTTTCGCACCCACATGGTGAAACGTTTGGAAAGTAGTTTCGAGGCATTTAAGAAGTCCCTCCATACATTCCTCAACATTACCACAGGTATGATTGACATGTTTGTCGCCGACAAGGTGCTTATCGCCCCGGAATACAATGTGAAACAGCTTCAGGTGGAGAAAGAGATGGATTTGGACGATATTATTCAATACATTGAAAGTAAAGGTGTTGCGCGCAAAGACTTTGTCTATCATTCTGCTGATTTCCAGCCAATTCTTCTTGATATGCTTCGGGAGGATGAAACTCAGCTTAAAGCACTATGTGACGAATGGGATGCGGTCGATTACGATCCCAAATTGGAACTGTTTGTCAATATGTTGCAAGGCGAGTTGTTCAATCCGCGGGAAAACAAGAATCATAAACTTGTCATCTTCAGCGAAAGCGTAGATACTGTTAATTGTCTTTATCGTACTATGACCGAGCGTTTGGGGCGTACAGATGTATTGCGCATTACCGCTAAAAACCGAGACCAGGAGCGTAAACGAATAGCCGCCAACTTCGACGCAAACTATAGTGAAAAACAATTGGACGAGTTTAATATTATTGTAACAAGCGATGTGCTGGCAGAAGGCGTAAACCTCCATCGTGCCAATGTCATCGTCAACTATGACTCGCCATGGAATGCCAGCCGTCTGATGCAGCGTAATGGACGTGTTAACCGAATCGGCTCAACATCTGATCTCATTTACAACTATATGTTCTACCCGTCTCAAGAGGGTGATAAGCAGATTCAACTCTACAGTAACGCGCTTATCAAACTCCAGGGATTCCATTCGGCACTTGGTGAGGATTCGCAGATTTATTCTCACGAAGAGATTGTCAAAGAGTTTGAATTGTTCAATAAAAATGTGCATGATGAAAATGACGACAAACTTGCTCTTATCCATGAGGTTAGCGAATTGCACAAGGATAATCCTGAACTATATGAACGCATAAAGAATCTGCCGCCGAAAAGCCGTTGTTTAAGGTCGGTCTCATATTGCGAAAACAATAACGATGGTTCCACATTGGTGTTTCTTGCATCAAAAGAAAGGGTGGATTACGTGCTGGTTGGAAGTGACGACGCACCTAATCGTTTGTCATTTATGGAAGCCGTAAAGAAACTTAAAGCCGTTCCTGATGAGCCCGGATTTCCTATCAGTGATATGGAGAAGCGGCATTTCATTCAGGTAAACCGTGCCATTGAGTTGTACAACCACATGCTTCAATCGCAAGACACGACAGTTTCTATGCGTATCAATTCACACGATAAAGTTGTGCTTGGAGCTTTGAAATTCTTGCGAACAGAGGCTGCGGCAACAATGAGCGATGAGCATGGACGTGGTTTATGCCGCAGACTGCAGTCTTTGGTGGAGCAAGGTGTGTATAATTCACTCCCTCGTCAATTGGGCGAGCTGGCGAAACAACAACGTAGCGCAAATCCATTCAGCAAAGAGGATTTGGAGCAGCAAATTATTGACTTGGCTGAAATATATTGCCCTGATATAGTAGAGCCAACAATGAACCAAGGTGGCAATTCAGTACCGGATATTATTATTTCAGAAACATTCATCGCTTAAAACATTAACGATATGAAAGAGACTTTGAGAGATCTTTTCAGACAAAAGTTCAATTATAGCGAATACCGCAAAGTGATATTACAAAACCTGTTACATGCGCAAGAATTGATGCGCGAACCCGAATTTCTTGAGGAAACCAACGATGGTGACCGAATTTATGGCTTGGGTTATCTTCGTGATGCCGACGGTAAAGAAATTGGTTTGTACTACACAAATGTGACGAAAGGTGATGTCCGTCATAAACGTGTTGGATTTCGTAAAATGATGAAGAAATACACGGACTTTGGAGTTGATGCTGCAATTACCGTTTTTGCCGACAAAGAGCACTGGCGTCTGTCGTATATGTGCGATTTGAAAGGCGGTGTGACTGCTGCAAAACGATTCTCTTATATCATGGGCGATGGGGGAATGTACGTTACACCTGTCAATCGTCTTTCGGAATTGGCAGGAAAACGCATAAAACTTGAAAATATCCACGATGCTTTCTCTGTAGAAGCCCTCAGCGACGAATTCTTTAAAGCGTATCACGACCATTACGACATCATTGTGGCAGCATTGGCACGACAGGGAAAGACTGGTGCCGTTTATCACGATTATGTCAAAAAGATGATGGGACGCATAGTGTTTCTGCACTTTCTGCAAAAGAAAGGATGGCTCAACGGCAATCCTACCTTCTTGCGCGATTTGTTCTTCTTCAGCCCACATAAGGATGATTTTCTCGACCAAGTGCTGGAGCCGTTGTTCTTCGGGATTTTCAACACCGAAAAAGGGCAACGTGAGAAGTTGTTTGCCAGCGAGCATTGGGACAAGAACTTGCTGAAAGAGTGGGAGAGTATGCCATATCTGAACGGCGGTTTGTTTGAGCGTGATGAGATTGACAAGATGGCTATCAAGCTGCCGGCTTCGTTGTTTGATGATCTTTTCAATTTCTTGGCTTCCTACAATTTCACTGTTGACGAGAACGACCCTGACGATGCCGAGATTGGTGTTGACCCAGAGATGCTGGGCAAGATTTTTGAGAGCCTTTTGGAAGATAACAAGGCTAAAGGAGCTTTCTACACACCCAAGGAGATTGTACGCTATATGTGCAAGGAATCTTTGATTGCACATCTCGTCTCCAAACTGCCCGATGTATCTGATAAAGTTATCCGCACTTTCGTGGAAACACATGAGATGCAGCCCGAGTTGGAAACTTGCCGCGACATCCTTGAAAGCGTTTTGCGTGATGTGAAGATTTGCGACCCTGCCATCGGTAGTGGAGCGTTCCCGATGGGCTTGCTCAACGAATTATGGCGATGCCGCGAAGCCCTTGGAACTGATATGTCGCGTTTGCAACTTAAAAAAGAGATTATCGAAAACAATATTTACGGTGTTGACATCGAGCGTGGTGCCATCGACATTGCTCGATTGCGTTTCTGGCTCAGCATTGTGGTTGACAGCGATAAGGCAGAGCCGTTGCCCAACTTCGACTACAAGTTTATGCAAGGCAACAGCCTGATAGAGAGCTACGAAGGCTTCGACCTCAGCCGCATTGCCGGAAAGACCGTGGGGCGTCCCTCCACCTCCACCCAGTTGGTGATAGGCCTCGACAGCGACTTGAGCCGTAAGAATCTACAACGCCTGTTGCGCGACTATTTCTCCGTAACCGACCACGTGAAGAAAGCCACCATGCGCCAAGCCATCAACGATGAAGTGAAACGCCTCATCCTTAACAGCGCAGGCGGCACTCCTGAATTCATTTCGAAACTTAACGCACTCGACCCCTCCGCCAACCAAGACTTCTTCCTTTGGCACACTTGGTTTAAGGACATCTTCGACAAAGGCGGGTTTGATATTGTTATTGGAAATCCGCCGTATGTCAATATTGCCAATATTAAACCCAATGAGTACAGAGAGTTGTTGCAGAAATCATTTCGTTCAACACGTAATAAATGTGACTTGTACGCATACTTTATAGAAAGATCTTTTAAACTGTCTTCTTCAGGAATCGTTTCATTTATTGTTCCAGTCACATGGAAGGCTACAGATAGTTTTAAAAAGTTACGTGAAATAATATTCAAAGAACATTCGGTTTTACAGATTGTCAATTTGAACTATGGCACGTTCGATGCAACGGTTAAACCGATGATTCTGCTCATGTCCTCTCGATACAAAAACAATTATACGATTGAAGTATATCAAGAAGATTTCAGGCCGCTCTATAACATTTGTTCACAAGAAGTGTTTAATAGTACGGATTTGTCAATTGACACTGAATCTGATTTGCTTGATAAAGAGCTATTAAAATCAATTGAGAAAGATTGCATAACACTGGGGAGTGTCATAAAGTTTTCCCGTGGGATTAAAACAAGCAACGATAAACGTTTCATTGGATTTAGCCGTGTTAATGAAGATTATAAAGAAGTTTACAGAGGTCGAAATATTCGCCCATATTCATTTGAATGGGCTGGTGAATATATATGGTATCGTCCAGATTTAATGAAAGAAAAGGTGGGATGCCTTCCGCACACAAAGTCCTTTTTTGAGGTTCCCGAAAAACTTGTGATGCAAAGAATAGGCATGCAACTCTCTGTTGCATATGATGATGGCCAGAATTATTTTCTTGACACGGTAAATGTGTCTAGACATGATTCTGTTGATAAGAACTATTCACTGAAATACTTATGTGGATTGCTGAATTCAAGAGTGGTTAATTTCTGGTATCAAAGGAAATACCAATTGCCTACTATTGGCGGATACGAACTTGATTCGATACCAATACCTAAAGATTTCTCTTCACAAAAGCCTATAATCGAAATTGTAGAAAAGATACTATCTGCTAAGAAGGCAAATCCTCAAGCCGACACCTCTGTTTTGGAGCGAGAAATAGACAGACTGGTTTACAAACTCTATAATCTCACGGATGAAGAAATTGGGGTGATTGAGTAATGACGATTAACTGACAAAGTGTCAGTTATAATTTAGTGGCATGATATTTGCTGTGCTTATATTATTATGAGTACTAAGTATGTATTTATAGATGAATCGGGTAATACTGATTTACATGTTGAAAAAGGTGGAGCATCACCATATATTATTTATGCAGCAGTTATTATTGATGCTGAAGATATTCAAACTGCTAAAAATGTCTTGAGTACAATACATGACAAACATTGTCCTCAAAACAGATATTTGAAATCTAGTTACATTCCGAATAATGATTCTGGATATTTAAGAACAATAAATATTTTAACGGAATTAAAAAGTTTAAAACACTATGTTTATGCTGTTGTGGTAGATAAAAGCATAATTAATGCATCTTCTGGACTATCATACAAAACTGTATTTATAAAATACTTTAATAGGCTCATTGCACAGCATATACGTTCTAATGAAAGTGATATCCATATTGTGTTTGACAAGACAGGTTATGATGTTTTTCAACAAGAATTGAAAGCATATATGGAGAAAACTGGATGGGGGCCAACATTATTTTCTAATAACACTTACACTTTAGCTGATGACAAAATAGAAGAACAATTACTACAAATAGCTGATTTTTATGCAGGAACAATTGGGAAATATTATTGTGGTAATTATGACGAAAAGAAATCTGATGTTATACATGATGGTTTTATTAAGAAAAATACATCAATCGATTGGTTTCCAAGGCATATTATCCCATTGTTTGCTGTAACAAAAGAATTTGACAATCGTTATAATGATGCAATTACAAAAATCGCTGTTGAATCTGCAGAAAAATATTTGTCCAATCATACATCAGATATTGTTGGTTGCGAGTTGATATTGTATATTCTTCAAGAAACAAGGAGAAACCCATTTCGATATATTTCTTCAAAGGAGATAAAAACTAATTTTAGAGCGCGGTATGTAGATATTGGGGATCCTATAGTTAAGGTGTCTGATTTAAGAGATAAAGGTGTGCTTATAATTAGTCCAATTGGTAAGAAAGGATACAAAATACCCAATAACGAGCAGGAAATAGCTGAGTTTTATAATAGATTAAATGGAAATGTTCAACCTCAATTAAGAAGATGTTATACTCTAAATAAAGTGCTTTCTGAACAGTCCGATGGCAAATATAATTTGTTGGCGTCTTCAGAATTTGAAACATTATCGAAATTGTGTAGTATAATTATTCCTTAATACAATAAAGTATAATTATTAAAATGGAAGCAAACAATTTTGAAAAGCGAGTTCTCCTTGCGTTTAAACTTGGCAAAACAAATTTTCTGGAACCATTGATAAATGATGGGCTTATCTATATGAATAGCGTTAAGCATTTTAGAGATTTAGCAAAGTTTGGTCAGGGAGATCCTTTCGAGGGGGCAAAAGTCATAATAAACGGCAAGCCAATGGAATTTAGAAATGATATTGACAAAGAAAAGGTGTTCTGCATGTGGCACATCAATAATTTTACAGAGCCACAAGGGAAGGGAGTAACGATTGATTACTATTCTGATACTATGTGTGAAATATCAATAGATACACGAGAATACGTTGATGATTTTACAGATGGATGTATGAATGATTTGAGTGTAGTCGTGTTTTATAACATGAAAGAGTTTCACAGACGGCTAAAATTGGCCTTGCGAAGGAACAACTTACAGCATTATGATATGGGTGTGATGAATTATTATAATGTCAACGAGAAACCTTGTATGGTAGTTGACAATTATATGAAACCAGATAATTTGATACATCAAAACGAAATCAGGTATTACGTGTATGACAAAAACAGCGATCCATTGCGATTAACATTAGGTGACTTGAATGATATTGCGAAGATTTCTAAAGTCGGTTTGTTCAAGGTTCAACTACCATACTCCTTAATATGAGATAAAAAAGAGAATTGGCTTTACGCAGGTTAGAGATAACCAATATAATGATGTCTCATTTGTCAATAGTGTGATCTGAACTGTGTCAAGGTCTGATTCCATCATTAATACACGGTGCAAAATTACATAATTTCAAATCTGTTTCCAAATTTTATTGCTAATTGTTGTGATATTAGAGATAGGTCCGGAAACGAACTGGGCTTGTAATACTGTGTTACCTCTTGCGGCATGTCCCCTCAGGGTTTACAGCACGGGCCAGCGCGTAAAGCGCAATCAGAGCTTGTTCCCGCGCTTGATTTTTTGGTTACATTTTTATCAAGAAAAAAACAACGGCCGAAATGACAAAACGACGGCTAATGGTAAATTTCATTTGTAATCGCTGCGAATAGGAGAATTACCAACATCAAAAAAATACTTTTCCAAAATCATTTCGTTGCAAAAATTTAATTTGTACCTTTGCAGCGATTAAGAATCAAAAAACAAAGAGCATCGTAACATTATTTGAAACAGTGAAAACCATTGCCATGGAGTGAGTGGCTTGTATTTATTATTTGTAAAATGTTTAAAATTATAATGTTATGGATATAAAACGTTTTGGATATTATTGGTTAGATACATGGATTTGGGCAAATGTCATACAACTTGCCACACAAGATTTCTGCGTTCGCAACCTGAATCGCACTAACGACCCCTGCGGACGGCAGTACGACCAAATGACACAAGCTGCGCGTTCGGTTACGGCAAATATCGCTGAAGGCAACTCGCGTCATGCCACATCAAAGGAAACTGAGATGCGTCTCACCGATGTGGCTCGCGCAAGCCTTGCGGAACTTGCCAATGATTATATAAATTGGCTGCTACATCATGAGAAAGCGCCTTGGTCTGTTAAATCAAGTGAGCATAAGAAAGTTACAAGCATCCAGCTTGACAGGCCAACATATAAAGATGATGTGCAGTATGAAAGCAGTTTGCATATTTTAAAACAGAAGCACAAGTTTGACGAGTGGTTTCTCTCTAAAGATTCATTCATTGAAGCGAACTGCCTCATAGTGCTTTGCAACCGTCTCATCATGATGCTGGGAAAACATCTTGAAATTTTGCTTGAAAATTTCAAGAAAGAAGGTGGCTTTACTGAAGCTTTAACGGCAGAAAGGCTGGCATTCAAAACCGAGCAAAGCATCCAAAGTGATGCCCCAACCTGCCCGAAATGCGGCAAGCCAATGATAAAGCGAGTCGCGAAAAAAGGTGTTAATGCTGGCAATGAATTTTGGAGCTGCAGTGGATTTCCAGAATGCAACGGGACAAGAAAATTAGGTTGATTCTTATTTTTCGATATATCGATATTTCGAAATGTCGAAATAAGAAAGACAATAAAAAATAACAGGACCGTCCCCGGCCCTGTTAAATCCATGATAATTGCAATAAATCTTAAGACTAACCAAGATAACTCTTGAGGATTTTGCTTCTGCTTGTATGCTTCAAGCGGCGGATAGCCTTCTCTTTGATTTGACGCACGCGCTCGCGTGTGAGGTCGAACTTCTCTCCGATTTCCTCCAAAGTCATCGGGTGGCTGCCGTTGAGTCCGAAATACAAGCGGACGACATCTGCCTCCCTCTGTGTCAATGTGGAAATGGCGCGGTCAATCTCCTTCCTGAGCGACTCGTAAAGAAGCTGCGTCTCCGGCGTCACCACCTCGTCGCTCTTCAAAACATCGTACATGTTGTTGTCCTCGTCCTGCACGAGAGGCGCGTCCATGGAGACATGACGCCCGGCGTTCTTCATCGACTCCTTGACTTCGGCCTCGGTGATGTCGAGAACTTCAGCTATCTCCTCGGCGTTAGGCTCGCGCTCGAATTCCTGCTCCAACTTTGCGTATGTCTTGTTGATTTTGTTTATCGAACCGATCTTGTTCAATGGAAGTCGGACGATACGTGATTGTTCTGCAAGAGCCTGGAGTATTGACTGGCGAATCCACCACACTGCGTAAGAGATGAACTTGAAACCTCTTGTCTCGTCAAAACGGCGCGCCGCCTTGATGAGACCGAGATTGCCCTCGTTGATGAGGTCGGGGAGGCTTAATCCCTGATTTTGGTACTGCTTCGACACAGACACGACAAAACGCAAATTGGCCTTCGTGAGCTTCTCCAACGCCACCTTGTCGCCCTGGCGAATACGCTGCGCAAGCTCAACCTCCTCGTCAGCCGTTATCAATTCAACCTTACCAATCTCCTGGAGATACTTGTCCAAAGAAGCTGTTTCCCTGTTGGTGACTTGTTTGGTAATCTTTAACTGCCTCATAATTTATTTATTAAGATTATTTCTTTTCTTTAACCCGTCATTTCGAGCGGAGCGAAGAGGAATCGAGAAATCTCCTGCGTGTTTGTAATTGCTTTTTGAATGAGATTTCTCCACTCCCTCCGGTCGTTCGAAACGATGTTTTGAAGATTTATTTCTTCTCGTGTCTTGTACCTTTGTGTTCCTTGCGCTCGCCACTCTTGTGGTCTCCGCCTTTGCGCTCTCCGCGCGGTCTCTCCGGCTTCTCCACGTAACCTTCAGGTTTCGGAAGCAAGGCCTTTCTTGAGAGACGTAACTTGCCGGTCTTCTGGTCAATGTCGATGAGCTTCACCTGGATTTTGTCGCCTTCTTTCAGAATGCCGTCCATGGTCTCAAGACGTTTATAGTCAATCTCGGAGATGTGAAGCAGACCGTCTTTGCCGGGAAGAATCTCCACGAAAGCGCCGAACGGCATGATTGACCTCACTGTGCCGTCGTAAACCTCGCCGACTTCAGGAACTGCAACGATGGCGCGGACACGTTCTTTCGCGGCCTCAAGGTCGTCTTTGTTCGTGGAAGCGATTTCCACCATGCCGCATTTATCGTCTTCCGTGATGACGATGACGGTGTTGGTGGTCTTTTGAATCTCTTGAACGACTTTTCCGCCAGGTCCGATAACAGCGCCGATGAAGTCTTTAGGAATGATGAGCTTCTCGATACGAGGCACTGACTCTTTGTAGTCGGCGCGTGGCTCGGTGATGGTCTTTGCCATCTCGCCGAGAATGTGCATTCTGCCTGCCTTTGCCTGCTCGAGAGCCTCGCTCAACACTTCGTATGACAATCCATCGACCTTGATGTCCATCTGGCATGCCGTGATGCCGTCAACAGTGCCTGTCACCTTGAAGTCCATGTCGCCGAGGTGGTCCTCGTCACCAAGAATATCTGACAACACAGCGTATTTTTCGTTGTCGGTGATAAGACCCATGGCGATGCCTGCGACAGGTTTTCTCATCTTGACACCCGCATCCATCAACGCTAATGTGCTGCCGCACACCGAAGCCATTGATGATGAGCCGTTTGACTCGAGGATGTCGGACACCACGCGAATGGTGTAAGGGTTCTCTTCTCCGCTGGGAATCATGTTCTTGAGGGCTCTCTCCGCAAGGTTTCCGTGACCAACCTCACGACGGCTGACACCGCGGTTTGCCCTGCATTCGCCTGTTGCGAAACTTGGGAAGTTGTAGTGCAGCATGAAATTGCTCGTGCCTTCAATGACAGCGCCGTCGATGGTCTGCTCGTCGAGCTTGGTACCTAATGTCACTGTCACCAATGCCTGTGTCTCACCGCGAGTGAAGATGGCCGAGCCGTGGCATGAAGGTAATATGTCGACTTCTGTCCATATTGGACGAATCTGGTCGAGTTTGCGTCCGTCGAGACGTTTGCGCTCGATGAGTATGGCGTCGCGCACCGCCTTGCGCTCGATGTCGTGGAAGTAACGTTTTGCCATCGAAGTCTTTTCTTCAAGCTCCTCTTCGGTGTATTTTGCGAGATAATTTTCAAGAATGGCGTTGAATGCGTCCTCTCTTTCGTGCTTGTTGGCGTTGCTTGTGAGAGCAAAGTCGTAGCAAGGTTTGTAGCAGCATGCCATCATGTCGGCGCGCAAATCCTCGTCGTTGACTTCATGGCAGTATTCGCGTTTCGGACTGGCTGTCTCAACTCTTGATGCGAGGTCGAGCTGTGCCTGCACCTGGCCTTTTATGGCTTCGTGGGCGGCTTTCAAAGCCCCTATCATCTGCACTTCGGAAATCTCTTTCGACTCGCCTTCCACCATGCAAATGTCTTTCATCGTGGCGCCAACCATGAGTTCGAGGTCGGCGTTCTCGAGTTCGTCGGTGCGCGGGTTGATGACATATTCGCCGTTGATCATGGCGACGCGGACCTCCGAAATAGGACCGTGGAACGGAATGTCAGAGACCGCTATGGCCGCTGATGCCGCCAATGCCGCGTAAGCGTCTGGAAGAACGTTCTGCTCGCCCGAAAGCAATGTTATCTGAACCTGGATTTCCGCATGGAAATCGTCGGGAAATAGCGGACGTATGGCGCGGTCGACGAGACGTGAGATGAGAATCTCATAGTCTGACGGCTTGCCTTCGCGTTTGAAAAAACCGCCGGGGAATTTGCCCGTGGCGGCGTATTTCTCTTTGTAATCGACTGAAAGAGGCAGGAAATCGACATCGTCTTTCGCTTCTTTTGCCGCCACAACGGTGGCGAGCAACATGGTCTTGCCACATGTCACCACAGCGGCGCCGTCGGCTTGCTTCGCTAAACGCCCTGTCTCGATGGTAATGATGTCTTTGCCGGTTTGTATGGTTTGCTTGATACCTTCTGGACCCATAATAATAACAGAATTTTAATAATTAATAAAACAACTTCGATTTAGGCATACAACAATGCAAAAAAAAGGCAACATGAAATTGCCTTTTTTTGCAAGGGCATTGATAGTCAATGCTATTATTTTCTGATACCTAATTCTTTGATGATAGCACGATATCTCTCGATATCTTTCTTCTTCAGATAAGCAAGAAGTTTTCTTCTCTTACCTACGAGAGAAACCAATGAACGCATTGTCGCAAGGTCTTTCTTGCTGGTCTTCATGTGTTCTGTTAAATTCTTGATTCTGAATGTGAACAACGCAATTTGTCCTTCTGCCGAGCCGGTATCCTGTGTGTTTTTACCGTACTTTGTGAAAATCTCTTGTTTCTTTTCTGCAGTTAAATACATATCTATTCTTTTTCTCTAAATTTTTCGGACTGCAAAATTACAACATTTTTATTTACCAAAAACATATTTCGTTAAAAAAAAATAAAATTTTTTTAAAGCATCGTGCTGAAAAAAATAATATATTTGACACGATTGTTTGTAAAATATATAATAATATTGAAATTATTGAAAATCAACATCTTAAATAATATGAAAATCAATCTTAAAACATTAATCACTACTACATTGCTTTTGCTGATGGTGTTTTTGGGCTCGTCATGCAAGAAAAACAGGACGAAGGTGAAGGTCGATACACAGTTCGCCCTCGCTCTGTTCAGCGATACCGTCTCGTTGCGGGAGATTATTAATGACATGGACAGCACCACAAAGACATGGCTGCGCGTCAGAAACGACTCTATCTTTGTATATTATGTCGATACAATCAAAGGTGTGTTGAATGCAAGCGACCTGTTGAGTAATATCGAAGATGTACACTTTAACACAAAGACGGACTTTGCCATGCCCCCGCTTTACTCAATTGGCAGTTATGACACTGTCGTGACAGTTGACAAATTCATGACATTGCCATTCCATTATGATGGCTATAATATAAAAGAGGTGCTGCTCCGCAGCGGAGAACTGGGTTTGGACTTTAACACTACTCCGCAGATTGAATACATGAGACGTATGGAAATCTATTCGGCGCAGATGCTTACATCCGCAGGCGATTCGCTTAAAATCATAATTGATCTTAATGAAAAAACACCGCAAGTCATAGACCTCGCCAATTATAGAGTGCTTCCAACTGATGACACCGTGACTTTCGGAGCGCGCATATCATTGAATTTTGAGGAAGATATTTATAGCGGAGGTGGTTACACGAGCAACCTTTCCGGCTACCTTAAAGACGTGATGTTCAAAACAATATACGGAACAATCGAGCAGCCTATTGACTCCGTATTCCAGGATTGTGCGGAAATCGACTTCGGTATCAACGGACTCACCGGAAGCGCCGTGCTGCCCACACCTACTATTAATATCGCTTATAGAAATACTTTTGGCTTAAATGCCCAATGCAATGTTACAAAACTGGAGTTCGTCAATACCAGCACGGGCTTGGCGACAAATCTTCTCGACAGCGATGTTGTGGATGTGAGTGTGTATCCCACAGAGGGCGCATGGCAAAAAACCATGGTGCAGGGACTGGCGGAGGAAGTGGACGCTCTGGCAGGCTATACCCGCCTGGATTTCGCCGGCGAACTGGCAATGCACCTCAACGACCAGCTGTTGTCAATATCCGACACCTCCACAATCGATGTAGCAGCCGATATCGAGATGCCTTTCGCGTTTAAACTCAGCGACTTGTGCTATAACGATACCATCGCTGTCAACTTGTCTGGAGATGGAAACGATAATAGTATCGATGATTATATTGATGAGATAGATTTCTATATTGATTATAACAGCAAGATTAAAATCGATGTGAACATGCAGGCGTTGTTTATGAAAGACAACGTGGTCGTCGACTCGCTGTTCCTTGAGGAAAACGCCTTGAACTACTCCCCGACGGAAGAGATTTCTACAATTTCTGTCATCGTGACAGACAGCAGACTGCAAAATGTGTTGAGTGCCGACAATATTGTGCTGCGCCTGTGCGCATCGACAGAGGCAATAAGCCCTCAATCGGTACAAATGATGAACTCTGACGCTATCTTTTTGAGAATTAGAATCTTGACGAAATCATCGGAAATCGAATTCGGTGACGCAAATTAATGAAAGGAGTGTGATATGAAGAAATTATACAAATATATTATTGTCGTAACAATGGTTTGCACCTCGTTCTTCGCGAAAGCGCAGAACGACGGCCTGGGGTTCACGTTGCTTCCGCAGATTCCATACCTCAACTATTATAACCCGGGCATCAAGATGCCTTACAATGGCATGGTGGGGGTGGCTTTCTCCAACATAAATGTCTCGATGTTTAATTCAAGTGTGGATTACAAGAATATTTATGGTGACAGCGATGACGTGATTGACGCTGTGAAATTTGCCAACAGCCTTGATGATAACAACAGCATCAATACAAATTTCTCTTTGGATATCTTGAATGTCGGATTCAGGGTTGAAAAACTGTTTTTCAATATTGACTGGCGAATGAGAATGAATAGCGAATTTACTTTCTCGCAAGATTTTGTCGGATTGTTTGTGTTCGGCAACGCTCATTATATGGGAGCCGACAACCCTTGTGATTTTAACATTGGCATGGATCTCGCTATTTTCAACGAGTTTGCCGTCGGCGCACAATATGAGGTCAACGACAAACTCACCGTAGGTATCCGTCCGAAATTGTTGACGGGTGTCGCCAATGCCACTGTTGTAAACAAAGGAACACAAATCTTCACCGACCCCAACACTTTTGCCATGTCGGCCAATGTTGACCTTGATATCAAGGTGTCGAGTCTGCTTCAAAGTGATGCTGAAGAAATCAAAGACATTACAAAAATGCTTGACTCCACTTCTGTTGGTGATTTTTTCAATTTCACTGAAAATTTCGGTCTTGGCGTTGACTTCGGTGCGTCATATACCATCAACGAGCATATTGGTGTCGCGGCGGGAATCTATGACCTCGGCTATATTAAATGGACAGAGGCTAAAGTGAAGAAAGTCAATAAGCAAAATGTGATGGTCAACGACGCTTTGTTTGATGACTACAACGACCTCAAAAACTTTGAACTTGACTATGAGTCAATGCTTGATGATATTGTGACGAATGTATGGGGCGATGGTTCGCTGGAACAAGGAGAGGATTACAAGACTTATCTTAAGACCAAGCTTATGGTTCAGGGTTATTATGAGTTGAACCCTATGGTTCGCGCAACAGCTATCGGTCAGATGTATTTTGTAAAAGGCAAAGTGCACCCTGCTTTGACATTGGCTTACAGCGGCAGTTTTTGGGGGCATCTCGACCTGACAGTGAACTGCACCATGTCGCAATACACAGGAACAGCGCTGGGGGCGGGCTTCGGCGTTCATTTCGGACCATTTAACTTATATGCTGTAACCGATAATATTTTGTCTTTGACAACTATCGGGACCTCGGCATTGGAAATGGCATCGACCTACCGACAAGCCAATGCGCGATTAGGTATCGTATGGAGTTGGTAACTCTTGATTTCGTGGTTTGTAGTTGAAAATCAAAAAGAACGAGTCGGAATTCCGACTCGTTCTTTTTGGTAAATTTAAAACTCTGATTTTAAACTATATGCCGCAACTATCCTTTATAGAAAGGTAATTTCACAACGACTGCCGAGATGAGCTTGTCTCTCACTTTAATGAATATTTCGCCTCCCACCTTCGAGAACTCTTTCTTTACGTAACCCATGCCGATGGCTTTCTTCACTGATGGAGCCATTGTGCCGGACGTCACTTCGCCGATGTGGTTGCCTTCGGCGTCGCAAATCTCATATTCATGACGAGCGATGCCTTTGCCTGTTATCTCGAAAGCGACGAGTTTGCGAGCGACGCCTTCGGCTTTCAGTCTCTCGTTGTATGCGCGGTCGATGAAGTCGTTGCCGTCAACGAACTTGGTAATCCAGCCGAGACCTGCCTCGATAGGCGAGGTGGTGTCGCAGATGTCGTTGCCATACAAACAAAATCCCATCTCAAGACGGAGAGTGTCGCGTGCTCCGAGACCAATAGGTTTGATGCCGAACTCTTTGCCCGCTTCGAGAACCTTTTTGTAAACGTTCACCGCCTCCGCATTAGGAATGTAAATCTCGCATCCGCCCGACCCGGTGTAACCAGTCGTTGAGAAAATGATGTCTTTTACGCCGGCAAACTCAATGATTTTGAAAGTGTAGTATTCCATGTCTTCAACAGATGCCTTTGTTAGCTTCTGCATGGCCTTGAGCGCAAGAGGACCCTGCACCGCGAGCTGCGACCACTGATTGCTTTCGTTGATGAAGTCAACGCCGAGCGTCATGCCCATCTCTTCAGCGACTTTTGACATCCAAGCCCAGTCTTTGTCAATATTGGCTGCATTAGGCACCATGAAATATTCGTCTGCCGACACGCGATAAAGGAGCATGTCGTCAACGATGCCGCCTCTGCCGTTGGGGAGGCAGGTGTACTGAACTCTGCCGTCAACCAACGCCGCTACGTCGTTGGAGGTGCAGCGTTGTACCAACGAGAAAGCCTTGGGGCCTTTTGCGCGGAACTCGCCCATGTGAGAGACATCGAAAACACCAACGCCCCTGCGGACCGTCTCGTGTTCAACGTTCACGCCTTCAAACTGAACAGGCATGTCGAAACCTGCAAATGGAACCATCTTGGCACCCATCTCATAATGCATTGCATTCAATGCGGTCTTTTTTAATTCTGTGTTTTCCATATTTAATTTTTTTAAGTTTCTCCCCAAAACACACTAATCATGTCGAAAGAAGTAAAGACATGAACCTGCTAACACATTCACTCTTGGTGAACAAATCCCTTTTCTCCACAAAAACATTGGAATAAAGGACACTCATTCCGCTCCGCCTCAATCGAAATGACAAATGAAAATTGTTTCAAACCGCAAAATTACAAAAAAAAATGTTATTTTTGCATTAAATTTCAATAAAGATGAAAAACTTTAAAAAATATATATTCGTGTTGATAATCATGATGTTGGCGATGCCAAGAGTTTTTTCGGCTTACATCTTGATTCCTATGGACGAGACGCAGACCAACCATCTGAAGGCGTATGGCGTGGCATATTGGATTCTCGAACGAGAGGTGGAGATTAGCTGGCTGCTTAATTACAAGGGCGGCAGCTATCTGATTCCTTATCATGAGATGTTTGAGCGCGAATGTAAACTGCGCAATGTGTCGTATCAGGTCGTCGCTGACGTGCAGGCTGAAGGTGTCTTGGCGGAAATCGCCGACCCGAACGTGAATATGGACGAGATGAAACTTCAGAAAGTGCCTCGTCTCGCCGTATATGCACCTAAAAACATACTTCCATGGGACGACGCGGTCACTCTGGTGTTGAGTTATGCCGAAATTCCTTACGATGTCATATATGATGATGAGGTTCTGGACGGAGTGTTGCCAACTTACGACTGGCTTCACATGCACCACGAAGATTTTACCGGTCAATATGGAAAGTTTTGGGCTCGTTACCGCAACTATCCGTGGTATCAGGAGGATGTGAGGCAGCAGGAAGCCACGGCGAAAAGGCACGGTTTTTCCAAAGTTTCACAGCTGAAACTCGCTGTGGCGAAGAAAATACGCGATTTCGTGGCGGGCGGCGGCTACCTTTTTGCGATGTGCTCGGCCCCCGACAGTTTCGACATCGCACTCGCAGCCGAAGGTCTCGATATCTGCGACGTGATGTTCGACGGTGATGCCATTCGTCCAGGCGACCCTCAACGTCTTAACTACGACAACTGCTTCGCTTTCACTGACTTCACCGTCTCGACAAACCCGCAGGAATACGAGGTTTCCAACATAGACGTGACACAGACCAGACCGAAATCGGTGAAAGAAGGCAATGATTTCTTTCTGTTGTTTGATTTTTCCGCAAAATGGGATCCGGTGCCGACTATGCTAACACAATGTCATGAAAAATTGATAAAAGGATTCATGGGGCAGACTACAGCCTTCGACAAACGTTTTGTGAAACCTGCCGTGGTTGTCTTGGGCGACAACGCGGCTTTAGGAGAAGATAGATATATTCATGGCGACTATGGCAATGGTTTCTGGACTTTTCTCGGCGGTCACGACCCGGAAGACTACCAGCATCTTGTGGGCGACCCGCCTACAGAACTCGATATGCACCCCAACTCGCCGGGATACCGTCTGATATTAAATAATGTGTTGTTTCCCGCCGCTAAAAAGAAGAAACAGAAGACCTGACAAGACTTTAGACAATGATCGACTACAACTAAAGTATAACGTTTAAAATTCAAAGTCTGAAATTTAAAAATTTTATATGAAGATTTTGAAATTTTTACTATTTTTGCGTCCAAGAAATTAATAATGTAAAACTATGGGAAGAGCATTTGAATACCGCAAAGCGGCTAAAATGAAAAGATGGGGACACATGTCAAAAGTGTTTCCTAAACTTGGAAAACTTATCACTATCGCGGCAAAAGAAGGCGGTCCGGATCCTGATATGAACCCGAAACTCCGTCAGGCTATCTTGAACGCCAAGGCGGAAAACATGCCAAAGGACAACATCGATGCAGCTATCAAACGCGCTACCGATAAGAACACCGCCGATATGGTTGAAATCGTTTACGAAGGCAAAGGCCCCCACGGTGTTCTCTGCGTCGTTGAATGTGCTACAGACAACACAACACGTACAGTTGCCAATGTCCGCTCTTATTTCAACAAAGCTGGCGGCGAACTGCTTAAGACCGGCCAACTTGAATATATGTTCACACGTAAGGCTGTGTTCCAAATTGAAATTCCGGCAGGAATGAGCAAAGATGACCTCGAACTCGAACTTATAGACGCAGGTCTTGAAGAAATTGAAGAAACAGAAGACGGCACATTCGCATACAGCGACTGGACATCATACGGCACTATGCACGAGGCCCTCGAAAATATGAAGATTAACATCGTAAAAGCTAATCTTCAGCGTTTCGCCAATACCCCTGTCGCATTCAACGACGAGCAAATGGAAAGCATCATGAACTTCCTCGACAGAGTCGAAGACGACGAGGACGTGCAGGCTGTTTATACAAATGTGGAATAACTACCGGCTGTTCTCTTCATTAAACAATTTTACCGCAGCGGAGAATCGGCAGCCTATATTGACGGCATAATACTGATAATCCTGAAATCCCGACAATCCTCCAATATAGAGGAAATTGCCTTTTTTGAAGTTACGGCATGCCTGACAGCGAAGAATCATCGGGCAGTTGCCGTTGTGTATCCAACCCGAGTAGCCGCTGAAATCCATCTCGTGCTGCCATTTGTTGGCGTTTAGACCAATGCGTATGCCATAAATTATGGCATCGTCCTAACACACACATAACACCGATGGAATCAACTTGATTCTTGAAAGGATAGTGTTTTCGATATAGAGACGAAGCCTTTTCAATATAGTTGTAAGATAATCGCCTTAAATGATTCCGCACAAGTGATACAGCACCCTCGCTCCGACGTTGCCGTCCCATTCGTCGTCTCCGCTATGCGAGACCTCGCAGAGGTCGAAGCCGAGAACCTCTTTCCCTGACTCCTTGATTCTGTTGAGCAAATACATCAGCTCTTCGTATTCCATGCCACCCGGCACCGGTGTTCCTGTATTTGGACAAAGTTTCGGGTCTAAACCGTCAATATCCACTGATATATACAGTTTCTCTGGCAGTGCGTCGATTATTTCGTCGCAAATTTGCTTCCAATTGGCGCCTTCATACATTTTGCGGCGGTTGTCGCGGTCGTAAAACACCTTGACGCGCCCGCTGGAGTCTTTTATCAACTGCTTCTCTTGATGGCAGTAGTCGCGGATGGCAACCTGCACTAATTTCTCAACTTTTTCAAGTTTCAAAACATTATAGAATATCGATGCGTGTGAGTACTTGAAGCCCTCGAAGCTCTCGCGGAGGTCGCTGTGTGCGTCGATGTGCAAAATGCCATAGTGGATTCCTATATCATTGAGGTATTGATGATAGGGCAGGGGGGTGCTGTGGTCGCCACCGAGCAGTCCTACCTTCTTGCCTCGTTTGTTCCAATATCCTATGCGCTCGCGCAGCCAGGCAAACATCTTCTCAAAGCCGTCTTCGATAGCCTTGTATTTCCCTTCGTATTTCCAAGGAAACTCGTCGGCTTCGCCGTTTTCGATGGCTTCAATTATCTCCTCGCTGACAGGTGCCAACTCGTCGTGAAGTCTCCGTAACTCCTCTGAAAACTCGTCCATCCAGATGCCGCGCTGCCACAAATCCGGATAATCGTGATGGCACAAATCCACCTGCATCGAGCCGTCAAACACAGCGCTTGGCCCATCGACGGTGCCGCGGTTGTAGCTCGTTGTCAATTCCCATTCCACAGGGATGATTATTATCTCGGCATCATCAGCCGTGCAAGGCAGTCCGTAAATTCCCGAACCTAATGCCGCCGCCGCATTCGGATCAAAAGATTTTTCTGACATAATGTTGAAATTTTGACAAAAATACAAAAAGTTTTAAAACAAGCCGTTTTTTGTAATAAAAATATGTGATTTTGCAACAAATAATTTTAATATGAAAGCGAAACCATTCATCAAATGGGTTGGCGGAGGATCTATGCTCTTCTATATATTGCAGGCACATCCCAATATTAAGTCGGCTGTTATCAACGATATAAACGAGAATTTGACGACTTGGCTCAACAAAGATTAAAAGATTTTTGCGACAAGGCTGAACAAACCGGATATAAATTTATACATCATTATGTAATAAAAAGACGAACATAATAAGTATAATGATTTATTGAAAAGTAATTTCTAATAATATGAGTAGAATAAGTCAAGTAACCCAAGTTATTTAAGCGATGCGTAAAGAAGGCGGATATGCGACTTTGCGTAGGCTTAATGAAATTGTTGATTTTTCGACATGGGGAACAAAAACGCCTGAAGCTTCTGTTAGACGAATCGTACAGCAAACAAAAGGCATATTCAAAATACAACCTGGTTTATGGGCTCTTGAGAAAATGCGTGATGAGGTTCTCGAAAAGTTTGAATTAAAAGTCGGTGATAAGAAAAGCGAAGAGGTGTTTTCTCATGGATATTATCAAGGATTACTTGTTGAGATTGGTAAATATCGTAATAAAATCACGTATGTGCCAGTACAGGACAAGAATCGCAAATTTATGGGTCGGCCATTAAGTGAAATTGCAAATACAACAGATATCCCCAAATTTACTTATGAAAACTTATTGAAAAAAGCGAAAACAGTTGATGTTATCTGGTTTAATGAACGTAATATGCCCTCTGACTTTTATGAAGTTGAGCATACAACAGACATGAAAAATTCACTTTCAAAATTCTACGAATTACAAGATTTTTATGCAGGTTTTTATATCGTTGCAGACCAACATCGTAAAGAAGAATTTGAAGACAAATTGCATGTTTCAATATTTCAATCAATAGAAAAAAGAGTTCGTTTTTTGGATTATCAAAGAGTGGTTGGAATGTTTGAAAACTTAAAACAAATTAATACGTTAAATTGGTAAGATTGTGAACGAGTACCTGTTTTACACATGAGAGGGTTGTACTTGTCTCCAAAAGAGAACAAAGAAGTTGAAAACTGCCGATTATTAGGAAGTGCTTGCGGAATAGATGTTTTAGATGTACGAAATCATTTGGAGAAAAGCTGTCCACGGATTAAAGATTGTGGATATAACATTGAAGAATCTGTATCAAAACAGGTTTTTACTGATGATATGAAACGAGATATTCGTACTGTGATAAAATATTTAATGGATAACGAGTTCAAACAATATCAGGAATCGGACCAACAAAAAGAGTATATTTATCATTCTTCACAAAGATTAAAGGTTTCTGTAAATTACTTGCTTTCACTGTATTTTTTTAAGCAATAGCGGAATATCAGAGCCATATTTGCAATTCCAACAAACAATGGCTGTCGCTTTGTCGTGAAAAATTGACGGATAATGGAAGTGTTTGAATAATTGAAACATATCATAATATATCGCTGTCGCTAATTGTTTGACAGAGTTGGAATATCTGAATATGAAAGTTCTCGTCGTTCACTTCCTAAAGAATTGCAGGATAAACTTCTTGCAATAGAAGAGATAGAAAGAGGATTGAACCAAACTCTGTTAATCTTGTCTAAAAACACAAAGAATAGCCCCGTCTAACAACAAGGCTATTCTCTAATGACTAACGTTTAAGGTCTAATGACTAACGTCTAAAATCTCTATTCCAATGTGTGAATCACCAAGCCTGATCTGAGTTTCGGCTCGAACCATGTGGTCTTGGGAGGCATGATGTTGCCGGTGTCCGCAATGTCAATGATTTGTTTCATTGAAACTGGATACATTGCGAATGCCACTGCCATCTCGCCACTGTCAACACGGCGTTTCAACTCGCCGAGACCGCGGATGCCACCAACGAAGTCGATGCGCTTGTCTGTGCGCAAGTCTTTGATACCTAATACGTTATCCAAGACATTGTCGCTCAGGATTTTTACGTCGAGAACACCGATAGGGTCGTTGTCGTCGTATGTTCCAGCCTTGGCAGTCATCTTGAACCAATGTCCGTCTATGTACATCGAGTGTTCATGCAACTTGGCTGGCTTGTAAATCTCTGTTCCCATGTCCTCAACAACGTAAGTCTTGCCGAGAGCATTGATGAACTCGTCTTTGCTCAAACCGTTTAAATCCTTCACAACGCGGTTGTAGTCGATGATTTTCAACTGGTTGTCCGGGAAAATAACTGTCATGAAGTAGTTGTACTCCTCTTTGCCTGTGTGGCGTGGGTTGTGCTCTTTCTTTTCTTGCCCAACTAACGCTGCTGCGGCGCTGCGGTGATGGCCGTCGGCGATGTACATTGCAGGGACTTTCTTGTCGAAGAGCTCAACTAACTTTTCGATAGTAGCCTTGTCGTCGATGACCCAGAAACGATGACCGAAACCATCTTCCTTGGCGATGAAGTCGTAAACCGGCTTCTCGTGGCGGACGATGTTGTTGACTATGGCGTCAATCTCGTTCACTGCTGGATATGCGAAGAACACCGGCTCCACGTTGGCGTTGGTGATGCGGACGTGTTTCATGCGATCCTCTTCCTTGTCCTTGCGTGTCAACTCGTGCTTCTTGATGACTTTGTTGATGTAGTCTTCGCTCCATGCGCATGCCACTATGCCATACTGCCAATGAGCGTCGGCGTCTTTTGGATTCATGCTTTGAGCGTAGATGTATAACTTCTCTTCGCTGTCCTGGACAAGCCATCTATAGTCTTTGAACATGTTGAAGTTCTCGACAACTTTGATGTAAGTCTCAAGGTCGCTGTCTTTGTGACCTGCTGGAAGGTCGATCTCCGCCTTGGTAACGTGGAGAAGACTGTATGGGTTGCCGGCGCATTCTTCACGTGCTTCCTCTGTGTTCAAAACGTCGTATGGTCTCGAGGCTAATTTCTCGACGATATCAACTGGCGGACGATATCCTTTGAAAGGTTTTATAACTGACATATTTAAATTAATTTTGAGTTTTTAGAGTGGAGTTGATTCAACACCCCGCTCTAAAAACTTTTATTATTTGTTGACTTGGAATTTTGTGCAGCCGTCTTTGAAGAAGCCCACAATTTGGCGAGCTGCTGCAAGACCGGCGTTCATGTTGGCTTCAGCTGTTTCGGCGCCTTGTTTTTTAGGTGTCGCGAAGAAACGTGGAGCGAACTGCGCCAATGTCTCGGCGTTTGCCGGAGCGATGTCTGTCACATACTTGAAGTCTGTTCTCTCTGCGAGCATCTTCTCCATGTCGGCTTCGTTGATGACTTCTTTGCGAGCTGTGTTGACCAGGCAGCCACCCTTTGGCATCTTTGAAAGAAGAGCGTAGTTGATGCTGTTCTTTGTCTGCTCGTTTGCCGGAATGTGTAATGAGATGTAGTCGCAGTGTGCGTAGAGCTCCTCAAGTGTTGCGGGGACGTGAACGCCTTCTGCTTCCATCTTCTCGGTTGGCACGAATGGGTCGAATGCCCATACCTCCATGCCGAATGCCTTCGCTTTTTCAGCGACGAGACGACCGACGTTGCCGTAAGCCTGAATACCGACTTTTTTGCCCTTCAATTCGCTGCCTGTGCCAGGTTTGAATGTGTTGCGTGCCATGTAAATCATCATGCCGATTGCTAATTCAGCAACTGCATTTGAGTTCTGACCAGGAGTGTTCATTGCCACTATGCCTCTTGCCGTGCAAGCAGCGAGGTCGAGGTTGTCGAAACCGGCGCCTGCGCGAACCACAATCTTGAGGCTCTTGGCGTGGTCGATGACTTCCTTGGTCACTTTGTCTGAACGCACAATGAGAGCGTCTGCGTCAGCGACTGCATCGTAAAACTGTTGAACGTCAGTGTATTTTTCGAGTTTTGCAAAGTTGTAACCAGCTTCTTCGACGATTTTCTGGATTCCATTGACAGCCGCTGCTGAAAATGGCTTTTCTGTTGCTACTAATACTTTCATGATTATAATTTTTAAAAGGCCCTTGATGACTTTAAGAGCATTAAAGGCCTTGTTGTTATTTTACTTGTTGGCTTTTTCGAAATCTTGCATGCACTGTACCAATGCCTCGACAGACTCGATTGGGCAGGAGTTGTATATTGAGGCGCGGAAGCCGCCGACTGAACGGTGACCCTTGATGCCGACCATGCCGCGTTCTTTTGCGAATGCCATGAAAGCGTCCTGGAGGTCTTCACGACCCGGAGCCATCACCCAGCAATGGTTCATGACTGAACGTGAGTCTTTCTCCGCTGTGCCGACAAACATGCTGTTGCGGTCGATCTCTTCGTAAAGGAGGTTTGATTTCTTTACCACGAGCTTGTTCATCTCCGCAACGCCGCCAATGGTGTTCTTCAACCATGCCAATGTCTCGTGCATAACGAAGATAGGAAGTACCGGAGGTGTGTTGAACATGCTGATGTTCTTCGCCTCTTCGGTGGCGTGTGTCTTGTAGTCAACCATTGTTGGAAGTGGGTTCATATAAGCGCGGTCGCCAATGTTGCCGAGGAGGTCTTTGCGGACAATGACGAATGTCACGCCGGCAGGACCGACGTTCTTCTGGGCGCCACCGTAGATGAGACCGTATTTCTTCACATCGACAGGACGGCTCATGATGTCCGATGACATATCGGCAACGAGTGTCACAGGACAATCCATGTCGGTGCGGATTTCTGTTCCGTAGATGGTGTTGTTTGTAGTGATGTGGAAATAGTCGGCATCTGTCGGAATGGTGTAGCCCTTCGGAATGTAAGTGTAGTTCTTGTCTTCTGATGAAGCGACGATGTCAACTTTACCGAACAATTTGGCTTCTTTTGCCGCCTTCTTTGCCCAAACACCTGTCTGAAGGTATGCCGCCTTTGTCTTTAAAAGGTTGGCAGGCACTGTGAAGAACTGTGTGCTCGCGCCACCGCCGAGGAAGAGAACTTCATATTCTGCAGGAATGTTGAGAAGGTCGCGCCATAACTGGCGTGTTTCCTCCATGATACGCTCCCAACCCGGAGTGCGGTGTGAAATTTCCATCAAACCGATACCTGTGTTGTCAAAATTGCGAATTGCGTTGATGGTTGATTCAACGGCTTCTTTTGGAAGGACGCATGGTCCCGCATTGAAATTGTGTTTCATTACGTTTATATTTTAAGTTGTTATCTTTAATAAATCTAAAATCTTTTTTATGCTTTTTATGCGTTGCAAAGTTAGTAAATAAAATGATATAAATCACAAAAGATGAAAATCTTTTTATGCCTTTATAAAAGATTTGTAATCAATGATTTGGCAACGCCGATTATCTCTCGAAAGGAAAATGATACTCCTCGTAGTCAGTCACGATTTTAGACATGACATCCATCTCGATGGCCATCCGGCTGCCTGCCGACGGGCGACCGCACACTAAAAGGAAAAGCTCCTCGTATCGCAAAAGGGCAAATTCGTACTGGTCAATAGTTGTCTTGCTCATGAGTTCCTCCTTTATCGTATTAACACCGCAAAAATAAACAATTTTTATTTAACAAGCAAAAAAAATGATTTTTCGTGCTAAAAAATATTTTTGTCAAAATTAATCCCTACATTAAATCATGACAATGTCATCCTAAATATTTGTGGCGTGTGAAAAGACAATAATTCCGACTACCTTTAATATTAAGATGCTGAAAATCAACGGAAATAAAAATTTCAAAAAATTTTTCAAAAAAAAGATTTTTGTATTGAAAAAAGTTGTAATTTTGCCGTCCGAATTGAACGAAAATTATACAAGCAATGAAAAAAGACATACATCCAAAGAATTACAGACTGGTCGTGTTTAAAGACATGTCAAACGACCAAGCGTTCATGTCACGTTCCACCATCAACACAAAGGAAACTATCGTTTGGGAAGACGGTAATGAGTATCCGTTGGTGAAACTTGAGATTTCAAACACATCACACCCATTCTACACTGGTAAGATGAAACTTGTTGACACCGCCGGTCGCGTCGATAAGTTCAATAGCAAGTATAAAAAGTTCCAGGAAGCGAAGAAAAAATAATCTCAGAATAGGTTTGTTAAATTTTTCATAATGCAGCTTTGCCCTTGCCAGAAATGACAAGGGCTTTTTTTGGCACGATTTTTGATGGACATGGTCTGAAAAACGTTTATTATGGATAATCAAATTAACCACGAAATAATTTTCAGCGACATCATTGAAGCTGACGCGGAATATATACCACTGTTTTCGCCGGAAGACGAAAAACGCATGATTGACGCGCAACTTCCGGAGGAACTGCCAATCATGGCATTGCGTAACGCCGTTCTGTTTCCAGGAGTGGTCATCCCTATCACTGTGGGAAGAAACAAAACCATCCGTCTCGTGAAAGATGCATATAAGAAAGGTATGGATATTGGTGTCATCACGCAACGAGACGCTAAAGTGGACGACCCGCAACAGCCGGATTTATTCGAGATTGGCACCATCGCACAGGTGATGAAGATACTGGAGATGCCGGAAGGTAACATCACCGTCATAATCCAAGGAAAACGCCGTTTTAAACTGGAGAAAATAACTGCCACAGAACCTTATCTGCGAGGCAGAATAACTCCTTATGGCGATAACTCGCCAGTGCCACGCGACCGTAAATTCAAAGCTTTGATACAAAGTGTCAAGGATATGGCGATGCAGATAGTGCAAAAATCAGGAGCAGTGCCGTTTGATGCGACGTTTGCCATCAGAAATATAGAGAGCCCGTGGTTTATGCTTAATTTCATCGGAAGTAACCTCGTGGCAAAGATGGAGTCTCGTCAGAAGTTGTTGGAAGTCGTCGATATAACCAAGTTCGCAAATGAGCTGTTGAAGTTTCTCAGTAAAGAGATGCAGATGGTTGACCTAAAACAACAAATTCAGAGCAAGGTGAAGACCGATCTCGACAAACAGCAGCGCGAATATCTTCTGAATCAACAACTTAGGACTATCCAAGAAGAGTTAGGAGGTGCTCCTAATGAACAGGATATCAAGGAGTTGACCCAAAAAGCCATAAAGAAGAAATGGAGCAAGGAGGTGGCAAATGTGTTTGATAAGGAGCTCCAGAAGTTGCAACGCATGAATCCACAGGCGGCTGATTACGGCATTCAACACAACTATCTTGAAACGCTTGTCGAACTGCCATGGAATGAATATACCAAGGATAACTTTGACCTCGAACATGCTCAAAAAGTGCTTGATAAAGACCATTTCGGTCTTGAGAAAATCAAAGATAGAATCGTTGAGCATTTGGCTGTGCTGAAGTTGAAAAACGACATGAAGTCCCCGATTTTATGTCTCGTCGGGCCTCCAGGCGTGGGTAAGACATCGCTTGGCAAGTCTATTGCCAAAGCATTGGGACGCAAATATATACGTATGTCGCTTGGTGGTGTTCGCGACGAGTCTGAATTGCGCGGACATCGTAAGACCTACATCGGCGCGATGCCGGGGCGTGTCATTCAGAATCTTAAAAAAGCAAAGTCGTCAAACCCGGTTTTCATTCTTGACGAAATCGATAAGGTGAGCGGCAACAACATCAGCGGCGACCCGCAGGCAGCCTTGCTCGAAATCCTTGACCCAGAGCAGAATAACACTTTCAACGATAACTTCATCGAGTTGGATTACGATCTCTCGAAAGTGATGTTTATTGCCACAGCGAATAATCTTCAGACCATACATCCGGCCTTGCGCGACAGGATGGAAATCATTGATTTGAACGGATATCTGCGCGAGGAGAAATACGAAATCGCGAAACGTCATCTTATTCCGAAACAGCTGAAAGAACATGGTTTGAAGGCGAAAGATGTGGCGTTTTCAGAGAAAATAATCTACAAAATCATCGACGACTACACCCGTGAAGCCGGTGTGCGTTCGCTTGAACGCAAAATCGCCGACGTGATTCGCAAAAAGGCAAAAGCTATTGTGGTCGGTGGTGATTGTGACAAAAAAGTTTCCGTCGATGATTTAAAGAACGCTCTCGGAGTGCCGATGCATCATGATGAAGATGAAGTGAAACACACTATGCCTGGCGTTGCCATCGGTCTGGCTTGGACACCGGTAGGAGGAGAAATTCTGTCAATTGAAGTAAGCTTGAGCAGAGGACACGGACATCTGAACATGACAGGTAACCTCGGCGATGTGATGAAGGAGTCGGCGACGATAGCGTACGAATTTATCAAATCACATGCCAATGAGTTGAAAATCAATCCGATAGTGTTTGAAGAATGGAATGTTCATATCCACGTTCCAGAAGGTGCGACACCAAAAGATGGACCGTCGGCGGGCATCACCATGCTGACAGCCTTGACATCGGCGTTCACGCAGCGTCGCGTCAAGGACAAACTCGCAATGACAGGCGAAATCACGCTTCGTGGCAGGGTGTTGCCTGTTGGCGGTATTCAGGAGAAGATGCTCGCCGCCAAGCGCAATAACGTGACAGATGTCATTTTGTCACGTGACAACGAACGTGATTTCATGGACGTTAAAAAGGAATACATCGAGGGCCTGCAGTTCCATTTCGTTGACAACATGCTCGAAGTCCTCGACCTCGCCCTGGAGAAGGAACAAGAGGTTAATTCATTGGATTACAACAAGTTCTTGGTGGATTCGCATCGGAAGGTTACGGGGTTTAAATCGTAATTGAAAAATACGGGACATAAAATGATGTTGTCACATTGTTTTTATTCCGTCACATTATTTTTTGCCGTGTAGAGACGCGTTTCATCGCGTCTCATGACAATGCGATTTCAATCACATCAAAATATATCGGAATTGTGTTGAAACGCCCTGCGTTTCAATATCAGGAGACGCGATGAATTGCGTCTCTACAGTGGAGGAATTGGATGATTGGTGTGAAAAAAATGAATGTATAATTAAAATCAAAATTTATGACATTGTATAAAAACAAATACCGTATTGAATCGAATCGCAACCAACGCCATGATTATAATGGGGAATTTGGTGCGACGTATTTTATCACGATTTGTACTGAAAACCGGAAACATTATTTGGGTGAAATCTACAACAAATCAATGCATTTGTCGAAAATCGGTTTTTTTATTGATGAATTGATTCGGAACATTGGGCAATATTATGATTATGCGCAGATTCCAAATTATGTGATAATGCCGCATCATGTCCATTTTATTTTAAAAATTTACTGGCACAAATCTCATCTTGTTGACGAGGACAAAAACCCGATGAGAAACAAAACTGTTGGTGCGGTTGTCCGTGGTCTGAAGGCACGAGTGACCAGGTATGCCAACGAAAATGATTTGTTGTTTCAATGGGAGAGAAATTACAACGATGAAATAATCTGGAAAAACGATGATTTGCAGAATATTATCGGATATATCAATGATAATGTGAAAAACTGGAAGGAATAATATGTTTGATCTTGATGTCGAAAATTTCGACTTCAAAAATTTTTCATTGTGTTATGATATTTTTGTCCATTATTCCGAAAAATTGTTTATCTTTACCTTGTCAAACTAACAAATATTATTAAGAAACAAACAATTAGATAAATTAAAAACATAAAAAGGCGTTTTCGCTTTTCTTGGTGTACCTGAAATCTGCAAATTTTGGTAGTGTAACACAACAAGGAAGTAGAAACACTCGCGGATTTGACTGTGAGCTTTCTCGTTTGTGTTATAGGTTTTGCCGAACCTCAGGTACGACAGAAGTTCGCGGTTTTTTATTGTCAGGTACGACAGAAGCAATAACAATTAAATCTACTATATGGCATACAATCGTATATCTACTTCCCATCAACCATTAAAACTATTAGCGATATAGATTATGGTTCTTCCGGGTTAAACTTTCATTTTTGCAACATGAAAGCACCAGAAATATGGAGGATTGAAAGGAAAAAGATGAATATAATCATACCTAAAGGCAGTATCATTTCCTATTACAGATGTTTTGGCGAAGGTTGTAATTATATCGAAGAATAAGACATAATAAAAAGAAAACTTCTATGGAAAAAGTATCACGCTCTTTTAACGGATTGCCGCCGTCAGTTTCCTTAAACATCTCTGGCCATTTCGGCGGTTAGCCAGAAGATAGTGCTTGGAACCATAGAAGTTTTCTTGCTGTAGAGATATAAACTATTTTAATACGTGCAGTTTTTGTGAAATTTTTTACAGGAGATTTCTCCACTCCGCTTCGCTACGGTCGAAATGACGGGGGGGGTAAATCCTGTCTGAAAAATAATTTGTCGGAAGTGTGAATCTCTCCGGCTGTGGTTTGAATCAGGGCTTCGAGTTTTAAGTCTGGGGTGTCTTTTGCGAGATATTCCAGGTTTTCCATGATTTTGTCGAGGTGGTAGCGGCGGGCGTTGGTGACATTGTCGAGATTAAGACATGGAATTGTTAAAACTTTTTAACATTTGGTTCATTTTTCTGAACTTTATGTTAAAAATGACTTTCTGACTGCAAAAAACAGCACGACATTAATTTGCCTTAGGCTCTTTGACTATAATTTTGCCATGTAAACTTTAAAATATGATTGTTATGGCAAAAAAATATTGTTAAATTCGAGCAAATCGAGGATATGATTGTCGAATTGAGAGGCAAACAAGTTGTCTTTGATATGGATGTCGCCTCGTTGTATGGAGTTGAAACAAGAATTGTTAATCAGGCTGTTAAAAACAATCCTGAAAAGTTTCCGGAAGGCTATGTGTTTATTACTACTGACGAAGATTTCGAGGATATCAAAAATTTTGACATCCTCGAAAGAATTAAATTTTTCAAGAGTAATCCGAAGGCTTTCACCGAAAGGGGGCTTTATATGCTTGCAACGATCCTGAAAAGCAAGAAAGCAACCGATACAACGATTGCAATCATCGAGACTTTTGCAAAAATTAGGGAGTTGGAAAGAACTATTTCACAAATGTCACAACCTCAAGATAATGAAACACAGCAACAATTAGTTGAAAAGAGCGACAATATCATTTCTGATATCATTGGTGACGACCTCAAAGTCAGTGAAACCTAGTCGGAATTTGAACTGGATTTCGCTGTGGTGAAACTGAGGCATAAGGTTGTTAGGAAAAAAGAGAATAATAAGTGAGTTGAGAAGCCAGAAGTCAGAATATTCAATTTTGTTAATCTTGTAAATCCTGTCTGAAAAATAATTTGTCGGAAGTATAAACCTCTCCGGCAGTTGTTTGAATCACTGCTTCGAGTTTTAAGTTTGGGGTGTCTTTTGCGAGATATTCCAGGTTTTCCATGATTTCGTCGAGGTGGTAGCGGCGGGCGTGGGCGCCACGGTATTTGCCGTTTGGTTGGAAGTCGCTGTCGATTTCCTCATATTCGAGGCGGAAAAAGTCGCTGCCATCGTCTAAAGGGAAGGAGAGCTTGAAAAACGGCTCCTCAAAGGAGATGTCATAACTCTTTGAATACCTGAAGTTTACGTCTAAAACGAAATAAGGCCATTCGGTGAGGATTTTCTTTGCCTCCATCTTGATTTGGACCTTGTTAGACGCTGCATCTGCAAGGCTGTCAATGACTTCCATCGGGAATAGCGGCACGTTAGTGGCGTTGGAGCGCATGAAACTTAACAGTTTGTCGCGATTGTTGAGCGGAATAATAATCGTTTTGTCGCTGAAATCAGTGATGACGAGGACTCCGCGGTCGGAACGAATCTGTTTTATGCGCATTTCATGAAAATTTTTGCAAAAATAAGGAATTATTTAATTACTTTTGCAGGAGATTTCTCCATTCCGCTTCGCTCCAGTCGAACCGACGGGGAAAACGCTTGTCCGGTCGAAACGACGGGGAAAAATGCGTCATTTCGAGCGAAACGAAGTGAAGTCGAGAAATCTCAAACAAATTATGAAAAAACTGTTGTACATATTATTGGTTGTATCTCTCGCTTCATGCGGAAAAAAGGAACTCGATGCCAACTTGAAGATTTTCAAGTACAACGAGGCTGCGGGTATCTTGACTTTGGACCCGATTTATGCCAAAGACCAGCCGCATATCTGGGCTTGTAACCAATTGTATAACAGCCTCGTGGCTTTCGACGATAAGATGAATGTTGTTCCGTCCGTGGCGAAGAGTTGGGACATATCCGAAGACGGGAAAACCTACACTTTCTTGCTTCGCGACGATGTGTTTTTCCATGACGACAGTTGCTTTGATGGAAAGAGCAGGAGAGTGGTGGCGCAAGATTTTGAATACTCATTCAACCGACTGATTGACAGAAAGTTAAGTTCGCCTGGAACGTGGATTTTTGCTCAAGTGAAACAAGATGACAACGGATATGCTTTCGGAGCTTTGAACGATTCGGTTTTTCAAATAGAATTGAAAGAGCCATTCCCGGCGTTTCTCGGCATATTGTCAATGACTTACGCCTCGGTGGTGCCTCATGAAGCGGTCGAGTTTTACGGTGGGAATTTCGGTCGCCATCCTGTGGGAACGGGGCCTTTCAAATTCCAATATTGGAAAGAAGGTGTGCGCCTCGTGATGCGTAAAAATCCTGATTATTTTGAACTTGTTGACGGTCAAAGACTGCCATATATCGATGCTGTTTCTGTGAGTTTTCTCATCGACAAGCAAGTGGCGTTTATGGAGTTTGTGAAAGGGAAAACAGATTTCATGTCGGGTGTCGATGCGCGCTATAAGGACGAACTTCTGACTCGCGACGGATTTTTGAGAAGCAAATACGAAGATCGTTTTTATCTGATTCGTGAGCCGTATCTGAATACCGAATATTTATCGTTTTATATTGATACTCAAGAAGAGAGAGATGATAAGAAACGTGCTGTGGCATTGCGTCAGGCGGTGAATTATGCCATTGACAGGGAGAAGATGCTGCGTTATTTGAGGAACGGTGTCGGGACACCGGGGAACGGCGGAATTATCCCGGCTGGACTGCCCGGATGCGATTCCTTGGGAAAAATAGGATATGCCTTCAATCAACAAAAATCATTTGATTTAATTGAAAGATTTAATCTTTACGGAAGAGAGATAAAGCTTTATACAACAAAGGATTACATTGATTTGGCGAAGTTTGTGCAGTCGTCGGTGACCGATGTCGGTTTGATTTGCAAGGTGGAGGAGATGATGCCTGCGGCTTTGCGTGAGAAACGCGCCCAATGCAGTCTGCCGTTCTTCCGCTCGTCGTGGGTCGCCGACTATCCTGATGCCGAAAATTATCTTTCGCTTTTCACAACCGGTAATTTCGCCCCGAAAGGTCCAAATTACACTCATTATTCCAACCCGGAATTTGATGCACTGTATATTAAAGCAATTTCAACAAATGACTTAAAGAAAAGAGCGGAAACATACCGCGAAATGGACTCGTTGATGATGTCGGAATCGCCTGTCGTGATACTGTTTTACGACGAGGTTTTGCGTTTCGTGAACAAAAGAGTGTCGGGATTCAACGGGAATCCGGTGAATTTGCTCAATTTGAAGACTATTAAAATTGATTGAAAAAATTTGATAGTCAGTGAATATTGTGTCGGAATATTTTGTATTTTTGCAGCGTTTTTCACGAAAAATAATTTGATATGATAAATGTAACATTTCCTGACGGTAGTGTCAGACAGTTTGAGACAGGCGTAACGCCAATGGACATTGCGAAAAGCATAAGCGAAGGCTTGGCTCGCAATGTGTTGTCTGCCAAGGTGAATGACCAAATGTGGGATGCGCTTCGTCCAATCGGAGAAGATGCAAAAGTTCAGCTTTTCACGTGGAACGACCCTGAAGGAAAGGCTACAGTGTGGCATTCATCGGCTCATCTTATGGCGGAAGCCATCGAACAGCTTTACAAAGGCGTGAAATTCGGCATCGGCCCATCTATCGAGAATGGTTTCTATTATGATATAGATACAGGCGACACGACATTGACGGAGGAAGACCTCGTGAAGATTGAGAATAAGATGCTCGAACTTGCCAAGGAGAAACAAGCGTTTGTGCGTGTTGATGTCAGCAAGTCCGATGCTCTCAAATATTTCACCGAGAAAGGCGATGAGTATAAGGTGGAGCTTATCAACGAACTTGAAGATGGTACTATAACATATTATAAATCAGGAACTTTCACTGACTTGTGCCGCGGACCGCATATTCCGGATACATCGTGCATCAAGGCGGTGAAGCTTACGTCAATCGCCGGCGCTTACTGGCGTGGCGATGAGAACCGCAAGCAACTCACTCGTGTTTACGGCATCACATTCCCAAAGAAAAAAGACCTTGAGGATTACCTTGTCTTGCTTGAGGAAGCGAAGAAACGCGACCATCGCAAGCTCGGTCGCGAACTTGAACTTTTCATGTTTACCGACATGGTGGGCAAAGGTCTTCCGATGTGGCTTCCGAGAGGTACGGCTTTGCGCAATCGTCTTCAGGAATATCTCACAAAGATTCAGAAACACTATGGTTATGAGCAAGTTATCACTCCTCATATAGGAAATAAGAACCTTTATGTTACATCAGGTCACTGGGATCATTATGGCAAGGACAGCTACCAGCCAATCACAACACCTGAAGAGGGCGAGATTTATTTGCTCAAGCCGATGAACTGCCCTCATCACTGCATGATTTACAAGTGGCAACCCCGTTCTTACAAAGATCTCCCTCTGCGTTTGGCGGAATTCGGAACGGTATATCGTTATGAACAGAGCGGCGAGTTGCACGGCTTGACGCGTGTGCGTTCATTCACACAAGACGATGCTCATATCTTCTGCCGTCCAGACCAGGTGAAAGACGAGTTCATCCGTGTGATGAACATCATCGAAATCATCTTCAAGGCGTTGAAGTTTGAGAGTTTTGAGGCTCAAATTTCACTTCGTGACCCTGACAACACCACAAAATACGTCGGAACGGACGAGAATTGGGAGAGGGCGGAGCAGGCTATCAAAGAGGCTTGCGCGGAAAAGAATCTTCCTGCAAAAGAAGAACTTGGCGAGGCGGCGTTCTACGGTCCCAAGTTGGACTTCATGGTGAAAGATGCTCTCGGTCGCAGATGGCAACTCGGCACCATTCAGGTTGACTACAATCTCCCTGAACGTTTCGACTTGACTTATATCGGAAGCGATAACGAGAAACACCGTCCGGTCATGATTCACCGCGCCCCGTTTGGCTCGATGGAACGTTTCGTGGCTGTGTTGCTTGAGCACTGTGCCGGCGACTTCCCGTTGTGGCTCGCCCCTGACCAGGCTATAGTGTTGCCTATCAGTGAGAAATACCAGGAATATGCCGAAAAGGTGTATGAGACATTGAAAAATTCGGAAGTCAGAGTTTTGCTTGATGACCGTAGCGAGAAGATTGGTCGTAAGATTCGTGACGCCGAATTGAAGAAGATGCCTTATATGCTCATTGTGGGCGAAAAGGAAGCGGGAGAGGGGCTCGTGTCGGTGCGCAGGCGCGGTGTGGGCGACCTCGGTTCCATGCCAATCGCCGATTTTGTCAAGATGGTCAACGACCAAGTGGCAGATGAGCAAAATGTTGAATATTAAATCTTTAAATGTTGAAATTTAAATCATTGTTAAATTAATATAGGAGATACATACCATAGCACTTCAACCAAACAATGGAGGCAATCATAACAGACCTCCGAGAAAACAGCAAAACGAAGATCCTCATAGAGTCAACAATAGGATTACGGCACCAATGGTGAGAGTTGTTGGCGAAACCGGCGACAACGAGATTCATCCGATTCGCGAGGCCATCAAAATGGCAGACGAGGTCGGTCTCGATTTAGTGGAGATTTCACCAAGTGCCAATCCACCGGTCTGTAAGATTATGGATTACAAGAAGTTTCTCTTTGATCAGAAGAAGAAACAGAAAGAGATTAAGGCCAAGGCTACCAAAGTGGTTGTCAAGGAGTTGCGTCTGGGAGCGCAGATTGGCGACAGCGACTTTGAGTTTAAATTGAATCATGCCAGAAAGTTCCTCGAGGACGGTGCAAAAGTGAAAGTCGATGTGTTCTTCCATGGACGCTCCATCGCCTACAAAGAGCAGGGAGAGTTGATATTGCTCAAGTTTGCTCAAGCCTTGGAAGAGGTTGGTAAGGTTGAGTCACTGCCGAAGTTGGAGGGGAAGCGCATGTTGATGATGTTAGCTCCTAAAAAATAAGAAAGACACTCATTCATAACTTTAAAAAATAGTTTTAAAATGCCTAAAATGAAAACAAAATCCGCTGCCAAGAAACGTTTCAGAATCACCGGCACCGGTTTAGTGAAGAGAAAGCACGCTTATCACAGCCACATTTTGACTAAGAAGACCAACAAGCGTAAACGCGCTTTAGGTCATCAGACAATTGTGGAGCCAGCAAACATGGCAGCTGTAAGAGAAATGCTTCTCATGTAGTCAACAAAATTGTTTAACTCTTGTTAGAGCGGAAGGAAGTTCCCGGACAGATGCGGGGCGCTCTAACGGATAAAAATTAGAAAATTATGCCAAGATCAGTTAATGCGGTCGCTTCAAGAGCAAGACGCAAAAAAGTATTAAAACAGACGAAAGGACAGTTCAGCGCACGTAAAAACGTCTGGACAGTAGCCAAGAACTCTTGGGAAAAGGGTTTGACCTACGCCTATCGTGACAGAAGGGCCAAGAAACGCGATTTCAGAAGCCTTTGGATTGTACGTATCAACGCAGCCGCACACGAGTACGGTATGACATACAGTACATTCATGGGTAAGATTCATGCCGCCAACATCGACTTGAACCGCAAGGTTTTAGCCGACCTGGCTTTGAACAACCCGGAAGCTTTCAAAGCTATTGTTGAAAAAATAAAATAATGTTTTCACAAGAATGAGTGTATAGAAAGCTGGCAGTGATGCCAGCTTTTTTGCGCTATACACAAATTAGGTCTTCTCCTAAAGATACTGATATCAACGCCAATGTCTTTAGAGTAAAGTTGTGTGTTCCACCGAGCCAGCGCGAGACTTCGGCTTCTGTTTTGCCGGTGTTTCTTGCGAGGTCGCGTTGGGTCATACCTTTGCTTTTTAGCATACGGTCGAGTTTTTCAGCGATTGAATCTGAAAACCGCAATTGCGTTTTCAGCTCAATCGGCGTTTCGTCAATTATCTGGCGAAGCAGTTTTTGTCCTTCCAAATCTTGTTTCATAGGTTATATTCTTTGTCTTCGATGCCGATTATTTCAGTCTTTTCGATACGCACAATGCCATTTTTGATATCGCTTTTCAATAATGCATCAAGCTTTTGCAGACTAATTACATAACCATTCAAGTCCTCGTCTTCTTCATACGTCTTTGAGCCTTTTACTCCTCCGTTTCCGACTATCAGTACACTGTCGGAAAGTCTCAAACAATACAACTGAAGTCCGCTTTTATAAACCGGCAATGCGCAAACACCGTCATTCATTTTTCCTTCAGGACGGAATCTCCTTTCAGCGATACCATTTAAAAGCATTGTGTCAATTTGATTCAGAATAATCCTCAAATCATCCTTTCTAACTGCGTCATCCTTAAATTTCGTAATAAATTTCACAAATTCAGACTGGTTCTGGTCTTCAAAAATTATTGTAAATAACCCAGCAGCATCAGTCTGTTCCAACGATAAAATCCTTGCCTTCATAATACCAACATTTAAAATTACGCTGCAAAGATAATAAAAATTTTTGAAAGTTTACCTTATAAAGTAAGTTTATTATGTTTTTCCTGACTTCGTCACTCAAAAATACGTATTTTATAACTTGTTGATAAACAATATTTTGTATCTTTGTGTCACCTAATATTGGGTGACACGAAAGGTATTTTAACTATGTTTGTCCGTAAAAAGAAATATCCATCTGGCAATATCGGAGTTATTGTTGTTGAGAAAATCGGTGGCAAGATGAAGGAACTTGCAACAATTGGTGTTGCACATAATGAAGACGAGGTCGAAAATCTTGTCAATGAAGCAAAAGTATGGATTTCCAAAAAGGAAGCCCGCCGTGTCCTGTCCAATGTCAGCAACACCATTCTCGGCGGATGCGACTTGATATTGGACCGCACGTTTGACGGGATTGGTTTCAATCGTATTGATGGCGAAGTGAAAGCCGCCATCAACTGTTTCATTTCACACGCAAACGCATCGAGACCAATACATGCATCTGCTTCGTGGCTTTGAAAGCGTACAAGGAGTTGAAGAGGATGTTAAAAGTCTCGGAGATTAAGATGAGCGTGGACAAGGTGCTTGCATTGGCTAAGACCATCACAACCATACAAATTAAGCTTCCTCTGAACAAGGAGGTTTATACTCAAACCATGTTGATGGCAAGGCATCAGAAAATCGCCAAACTCTTTGATGAAGATTTTTGGGGTGACACGATGACGAAGTCAGGCGATAAAATCCTTGCCTTCATAGGTAGTGTAATCTGAACTGTGTCAAGGTCTGATTCCATCATAAATTCACGATGCAAAATTACATAATTTCAAATCTG
>OLGV01000046.1_pt1 | contig 48997 bp, 36 predicted proteins | sample 1605761 | NCBI WGS metagenome assembly OLGV01 (sample SAMN03283245) | human gut metagenome | biome: human-associated habitat; material: feces | host: Homo sapiens | place: Peru | collected 2012
AGCAAACCGCCCTGATTGTCATCGGTGTGTTGAAAAAACTCGAAAAGTTCTGATGTCATTCGCTTGTCAATGTAACGATAATAGATTACATCGATGAGATTTAAAGCAATACTTAAGGTGTTCGTTATAATGAAAAGAATATCAACAACTTTGCAATATTTTTTATTATACTTGAATTTCAATGGAATACCATAAAAGACGAGTAAAGGCAGGTTGGCTATTATGAGTGTCCAGATATCGAACCGCATTCCGATGAAAAACAACCGGAACTGTTCCTCGATGTTCAGTTTGGGGAAATTGCCTGCGTTGAAAATGAACAGCAGCCAACGGCTCAAGGCAAGCAGAAGCAGCATCATGCCGAGTCGGACGACGAACATTTTCCATAAAGAGATTTCCCTGTTCGAGCACATAAAAAATATTTTCTGCAAAGTTAAGAAAATAATGTTAAATCATTTTATCTTTGTAAAATAAATTTGTTGAAAATGAGATTTAGTGTTTTTATTTGGTTTTTATTGATTGCCAGCGGCTTAAATGCCCAGAACAATGCCGGTTATCCTGAATATCCTAATCCGATGAACATTCCGATGAGGCTTTCCGCTAACTTCGGGGAACTGCGCGATAACGCTTTTCATGCCGGAGTCGATATAAAGACAGGTGGCGAGACAGGAAAGAAGGTGTATGCTGTCGCCGATGGCTATGTCTGCCGTGTCGGAGTATCGCCTCATGGTTATGGAAACGTGGTGTATGTCGCTCATAATGACGGATTCATGTCGGTATATGCCCATCTCGAAAGTTTCAATGGAGTGATTGGCAAATATGTTAAAAGAAAACAGATGGAGAGCCAGTCGTTCAAACAGAATCTGTTTCTCGAAAAAAACGAAATTCCTGTCAAATGCGGTGATTTTCTTGGACTTAGTGGCAACAGCGGTGGCTCGGGAGGACCTCATCTGCATTATGAACTGCGCGATTCCCGGCAACGTCCAATCAACCCCTGCTTTTTCGGCTTTAAGGTAAATGACCATGTTAAACCATTGATAAATGGCATTGCGCTGTATCCCAAAGACTTATCCTCTGTCAACGGCTCGAATGCAGAGGCGTATTTGAGAGTTGTAGGCAATAATGGAACTTATTCTGTTGATAATGAAATAATTAGAGCCAATGGAACAATATATTTTGGCATTTCAGCTTGCGACCAGGCTGATGGCGCAACTAACAAAAACGGAGTTTACTCGATTGAGCTTTTTGCCGATAATAGATTGATATTCAGTATATTATTTGATAAATATTCGTATGATGAAACACGCTACATCAACAGCTTGATTGATTATAAAAAATATTATGACGACAAGATTAGATATGTCAGAACGGAGATAGATGAGTATAATATCCTTGATTTATATGGAGAAAGAAGCGGTTTCGTCACTTTGAAAGAAGGCGACGAAGTTGCTGTGAAATTTGTGGTGAAGGATTATTTTAACAATACATCAACGTTGAAATTCACTCTTGTCGGAGAGAAGCCTTTGGCGGAATACATTGATAATCAATATGACAGAAGTTATTATCGTGTTGACGGCAAAAACGCTGTTGAAGTTAATCTTGATGGATTTACCGCCAAAATTCCTGAAAAGGCATTTTATAAGTTTGAATACGTATATGCGCGTCAGCTCGATACGATTGAAAACATCGCTTCTGATTTTGCTTATGTGTTTGGTTCTGAAGATATTCCAATTCAAAAAAATATCGCTGTCGGTATCCGTCCGGCTGAAAAATTCGCAGGCTCTGACAAGTTGTACATGGTTAAGGTTGGAAACGACGGAAAATACAGCCCTGTAGGAGGTGAGATGCTTGATGGGACGATGATTGCCAACGTCCGTGATTTTGGCACTTTTGCGCTTGCCGTAGATGATAAGGCGCCGAAAGTCATTCCTCAAAATTTCAAAAACAATTCAAAAGTTATCAATTGTAAGCGCTTGAGAATCAAGATTAAAGATGAGGAGTCGGGAATTGCCGGATATGACATTTTCCTCAACGGGAAATGGGTTGTCGGTGCATACGACGCCAAAAACGACCTTTTGTTTTATGATGTCGATGAGTTCTTGAAGATTGGCGACAACAAGATGGAAGTCGTTGTTACCGATGCAGTTGGCAACAAAAGAGTCTGTACCTACAATATTGTCAGGAAGTCTCCGGATAAATAGCTGTAAAGATGCGATTTAGCGCGTTTCCGGAATGTGGATATATTGATAAGCCCCTGCGTCTGGTCTGTCGCCTCTGTCCGTTCCGTCGAGGTCGAATTGCAATGCACCTGTCGAATACGCCGGACTGCCGATGCCTATTGCGTTTGACAGCGTGTCAAGGTGGAAATCAAATGTTGCGGGTTTCATGAAGTCCGGGTTCTGGTTGAACACACAGGATTCATACAGCTGCGACAATTGCGGTCTCTGCGTGCGAATAAGGCTGTTTCTGAATACGTACAACGTGTCGTCGGCGGGGTAGAAGCCCGAGCCAAACTCGTCGTCTCTGCTGCCATAAACAATGCTGTTGTTGATTTCGCAAGTGAACGGTATGGCGTAAGTGTTCCCATCGGCGGGGTTGGTGTATAGGTTGTCGAAAAACAACGCCTCGGCTTTTCTTGTGGAGTTGGTCCAATAGTTGGCGACGGTGTTGTGCGTAAAGAGGTATTCGCCGCCTCCCGTGAGAGCTACGCAGTGGCTTCCGCAGTTATTAATGAGCGTATTTGACACTCCTACGCTATAGCAGTTGGCATAAACACCTCTTCCGGTGTGGTTCTCGATAATTGTGTTGGAGATATATGCCGGTTCCATGTTATTTTTGAACATTCGTTGGATTTGCAGACCTATGAAGCCGTTTCTGATGACGGCGTGGTTGATGCTATGGCCATGTCCTTCGCGCGCCTCCATGAGCCAGATTCTGTCCCATTGTCCCGGCTGGTCGGCATAGAACGGCTCAAGCCTGTCTCCCTGAAACACGACGGGATTCTCTCTTGTCCCGTTGACAATCAACTGCCCCTCGCTCCAAGCCCACAGTCCAGCCCCGCCATGAAAATATACATGCGTCCCAGGCTCAATGGTTAAAGTCCCCTCGGAATCGATAAGAGCCACATTATAAATGACATACGGCTTCTCGGCTGTCCAATGCACGTCTTTGTTCACAGAGTCGGTTATGGCGGTATAATAACTGGTGTAATGTCCGTGTTCGTCAGGAAAAATGCCTTTTTTGCCTATGATGTAATGCGCGTTCTGCCCGTACGCCGTCAGGTGAACAACTTTCTCGTTGCCGTTGGTGTTGAAAACAAGGCGGTCATGGACGAAAAACGGGTTGTTTTCATCGTCGGGGTTTATCGTGACCTTGATAAACACGTAAAGACTGTCTTTTGCGTAAATCTCCACATCGCCGAATGTCGCGCCGGCTTGTCCGTCAACGTTGACGCTGTATGGCGATGAACCGCCTCGCTCAAGTCGTATCGAACTGATTTTCAAATTCTCTGCGTTGTCGTTGTAAATCATCAGAGTCCTCGTCGAGGAACCGACAGCGGTGAAAACGGTGTCGAAAGCAATAGTGTCTGTCGAAAGACGGATGTTCTTCGACGGATTGTCGGAAAACACTTGTTTTTTACGGCATGACACTGCTAAAACTATAGTTGATAACAATATGATTGTTATATATTTATGCATATTTACTTAATGTAATCATTAAAGGTTTGTTTTAGGTATGCGTCTGTGCCGATATACTGCAAAACAGGTAAAAAATCCTTGGCGTCAATATAGCCCGGCACCACGGTAAGGAGCTGGTTTTTCTCGTTCATGAAAACGTATGAAGGATACGAGAGTTTTCCTTGCAGCAATGCCGCCGCAAGTTGATGGGTGCCTTTCCTGCCGTTCTTGCCGCCATCATTCAGATAGGTGTGTCCTTCAAAAACGATGGTGTCGTTCATCTCCGCATCGAGTTTCACGGCATAATAGTTCTCGTTCATGTATTCAACAACTTCACTGTTGATGAAGGTCGTCTGGTCCATGCGCTTGCACCAACCGCACCAGTCGGTGAATACGTCGATAAAAATCTTTTTCGGAGCTGTTTCGTTCAACTTAACGGCTTCTTCAAACGATATCCAATTGATTTTCTGCGCGTTGCATATAATTGGCAACGAAAACAAAACTAATAATGTGATTAAGAACTTTTTCATTGTGATTTTCATTTCCACTAATTTTTTTTCCGTCATTTCGAGCGGCCGCACTTCGTTCCGCTCGAGACGGCGGGTGGTGTCGTTAATACTCTCTAATTTCTTTTTTTGAATCTTTTTCTTTTAAGCTGTCGCGTTTGTCGTAGAAATGCTTGCCTTTCGCCAACGCTATCTCCATTTTGGCGAGTCCTTTGTCGTTGACAAACAACTCGACTGGAATGATGGTGAAGCCTTTCTCGGCACTTTTTGCCTTGAGTTTGCGCAGTTCTTTCGAGGTGAGCAGAAGTTTGCGGTTCCGCTTCGGAACATGGTTGTTGTATGTCCCGAAAGCATATTCCGCTATGTGCATTCCTATTACGTACAACTCGTCGCCCACGAAAGAGCAATACGATTCCACTATGCTGACTTTGCCTTCGCGGATGCTTTTTATTTCAGTGCCCGTGAGGACTATGCCGGCGGTGTAACGGTCGATAAGGAAGTATTCAAACGACGCTCGCTTGTTTTTTATGCTGATTTTAGCCTGTTTAGCTTTGTTCGCCATTATTTGATGTCTCCTAAAATCAACGGCATGCCGTCTTTGCTGTTGCCCACTATGACAATCTTGGAATTTGGAGATTCCGCGAGTTTCAGTGTGGCCTCGATGCCCTTTTCGCGCAAAATCTTGTCGTTGATACTGGCGCTGACGATGTTGTTCGCCCTTGCCTTGCCCTCTGCCTCGACACGCTGACGCTCCGCCTCTTGCGAGGCTTTCTCAAGTTTGAACTCATATTCCAAGGCTTCTTGTTCCTGTTTCAACTTGCTCTCGATAGCCGATTTGATGGTGGGAGGCAGTGTGACTGAACGAATGAGAACCTGGTTGAGCTGAATGTGCTTGCCCTCGAGAAGGTTCCTCGTCTCGATGAAAATCTCCTCCTGGATTGCATCGCGTTTTGTCGAGTAGATTTGCTCGGGCGTATATCGACCTAAAACGCTTCTTGCCGCGGAACGCATGGCAGGATAGACGGCTCTTGTAAGATATTGAGTGCCAATAGTTGCATGCAACTGTCCGAGCTCCTCCCATTTCGGCTGATACCATGTCGAGAACTCGATTCTGATTTCCAAACCATTGGAGGAAAGAGCGCTCATCTCCTCGTCGGCAACCTGCTGACGTGTCTCGTAAAGAGTCATGCTGTTCCATGGCGCGATGAAATGAAAACCTTCCTCGTAAGTTTTGGAAGTGTCAATGCCGCCTCCGAACAAACGATAAAGCACCCCGCCGTGACCCGCAGGAATGGTCACCGTGATGCGACTCCAGAAAATGATGAGTAACAAGACAACGACACCAATCAAAATGAATGGAGTGTATTTCTTGTTGTTAGATGGCTTATTCTGTTGATAACCAGATTGTTGCGTGTATTCCATATACTCGAAATTTTTAATTTGTTAATTTTTGCAAAGGTAATAAAAAAAATGATAATTTTGCGTACAAATTTTATGAATTGTTAATTAAGATAAAAATAATGAAGAGAATTATCATGATTTTAGGAATTGCCGGACTTTTAACTGCTTGTGCGTCAAGCGATAAGAAAGCTCAAAACGGAGAGTTCAAGTATTTGGTCGATGAGTTTGCCGACCTTAAAGTTATGCGCTATCAGATTCCCGAATGGGAAAATCTGACGCTGCGGCAGAAAGAGTACATCTATTATCTTGGTGAAGCCGCCAAATGCGGCCGCGACATACTCGCTGACCAGAATTTCAAGTACAACCTGACTGTCCGCAAGACTATCGAGGCTGTCCTTAATTCTTATAATGGCGATAGGAATTGCGCTGATTATCAGAATTTTGTGGTTTATGCGAAACGCGTGTTCTTCAGCAACGGCATTCATCATCACTATGCGGAAGACAAGATGTTCCCGGAGATTTCTCAAGAATATTTTGCGCAGTTAGTGAGAAATTCTGATGCACAACAGCTTCCACTTGCAGAAAACGAGACCGTTGACGAGTTCCTGACTTTCCTCACGCCTGTAGTTTTTGACAAGGATTTGTATAAAATGCGCCGCAGCGGAGAAGATGACATCATACAAAACTCATGTGTCAATTTCTATGAAGGTCATATTAATAAAGGTGAAGTCGAGGCGTTTTACGACGCACAGCGTAAACCTAACGATGAACAGCCGGTTTCGTATGGCTTGAATTCAAAATTGGTCAAGGAAAACGGCAAGATGCGCGAGGAGGTTTACAAAATCGACGGACTCTACGGAAAGGCAATCGAGCAGATTGTTTATTGGCTTAAGAAAGCCAACGAGGCGGCTGAAAATGACAGCCAGCGTCACTATACTAATCTGCTGATAGAGTATTACACAACAGGTTGTCTTAAGAAGTGGGACGAATACAACATCGCTTGGGTTCAGGATTCTATTTCAAATATCGATTTCGTGAACGGCTTCATCGAGGACTACGGCGACCCGATGGGAATGAAAGCCACTTGGGAGGCTATCGTCGATTTCAAGGACATGGAAGCTACCAAACGTTCTGAAATTATCAGTGCCAACGCCCAGTGGTTCGAGGACAACTCGCCGGTTGACGCCCGCTTCAAAAAGAAAGAGTGCAAAGGCGTGAGCGCGAAGGGTATCATCGTCACCACCCTGGCAGGCGACTGCTTCCCGGCACCGCCAATAGGAATCAATTTGCCTAATGCCGATTGGATTCGTAAGGACTACGGCTCCAAGTCGGTGACTATCACCAATTTGATGGACGCATACGATAAAGCCGCCAACGAATCTCCGAAAAGTGTGTTGGCGGAGTTCGCTTACTCTCAGGAGGAAATAGACCTTTGCAAGCAATACAGCAGCATCTCCGACGTCTTGCATACCGACTTGCACGAATGCCTCGGACACGGCTCGGGACAGTTGCTCCCTACAACACAACCCGGCTCGTTGAAGGAATACAACTCGGCTCTCGAAGAAGCGCGCGCCGACCTCTTTGGATTGTATTACTGCGCCGACCCCAAGATGGTCGAGCTCGGCATACTTCCCAATATGGAATGCTACAAGGCTCAATACGCCGACTTTATCCGCAACGGCCTCATGAGCCAGCTCTCCCGCATAGAACTTGGCAAGACGATAACAGAGTCGCACATGCAAGACCGCGCCCTCATCAGCTGGTGGTGCTATGAGAAAGGTCTGAATGACAACGTTATAGAGAAAAAATTGCGTGACGGCAAGACATATTTCGTCATTAACGACTACGAGAAACTTCGCGGCTTGTTCGGCGAGCTTCTTGCGGAAATTCAGAGAATCAAGTCGGAGGGCGACTACGAGGCCGGCAAGAATCTTGTCGAGACATACGCCGTTAAAATCGACCCTGTTCTCCATAAGGAGGTCAAAGAGCGTTACAACGCTCTCGGCTTGAAGCCTTACGGCGGTTTCATCAATCCTGACATCGTTCCGGTTGTTGAAAACGGTGAAGTTGTTGATTATCAGGTCTATTATCCTTGCGATTTCTTGCAGCAGCATCTCGACTATGGCAAGAACTACAGCTTTGTCGAGGAGAACCACGATGCGCCGGCGCACCTCGTCGTCGATATGCTTTACGACTTCATCGACGGCACTCTGGCATGCGGCAACGCGGAGAATGCGGTGCGCGAGGTCGTTAGATACATCAACGCTCATCCGGAACAAAAAGTCGTTTACATCACCGACTATCATCCGGCAAACCACAGCTCGTTCGCCGACTTCGGCGGCATCTGGCCGGTACACTGTGTGCAAGGCACTCGCGGCGGCGCTATACACGAGGCGTTCTACACCGATGTCGTCAACCCGGCAAACCGCCCCGACCCGGCAAGGAACATCTTCCGTAAAGGCGAAACAATCGACAAAGAACAGTATTCCGGCTTCGAGTCGGTAGGTCCCGACGGACGCCATCTGAATGAATGTGTCGGAAACAACATTGTTATCAGCGGCATCGCGACAGAATATTGTGTCAAGAATACTTTGATGGAGTTCCTCAACAGCGGCCGCGACATCGAACTTCTTGCCAATGGACTCGGCTACGTCGATAAAAAAGGCCACGACGAGACAATGAGGGAATTCAAGACATTGGTCACTGTCGTCGAATAACATGGCTCGTCGTCTCGACGGAAACGTGATGAAACGGAGCGGACTTGGGAAACCTATCCGCTCCGCTTTTTTAGAACTCGCGGAAAATCAAAAAACATTTGAAATTTGTTTTTCTTGACAATAATTCATGTCTTCGCGGTCTCAAATTGTGTACAATGAAGAAAATATTTATCTTGTGATTCGGCATGATGACAAATGTGTCAATATTTCAACACGGTACCCGTTTAAAAAAAAGGCTCGCATAAATAATTTTTAGAATATGCGAGAATAATATTTTTTATTCGGCAAACAAAAATCATCGACAATATTGATGCTGTGTACTGTGGGGACGGATTCTCATCCGTCTCTGCGATTGAACATTTCTATTGCGATTGTCGCACACGCCTCGGCATCGGCTAATGCGTTGTGATGTTTCTTTTGTTTTGTGAAATCATAGCCGCATTCGACGGCGACGGTCTGTAGTTTGTGGTTCGTTAAGTCGGGGAAGACGATTTCGGAGGCGCGTTTGGTGTCGTAAATCTTGAAACGTTTACGTCCCATGTGGTAGTACTCGAACAGCGAGTTCAGGCAGCGTTTCTCGAACTCGCAGCCATGTGCCACCAACGGCAGTCCACGTAGTTTTTTCTCGATTTGACTCCAGACTTGCGGGAAAGCGGGGGCGTTCTCGGTGTCTTTTTTCTTCAAACCGTGTATTTTCGTCGTGAAGAAGTCATAGTGGTTCGGCACTGGTTTCACGAGGCTGTAAAATTCCTCTACAATCTCGCGGCTGCGCACGATTACTATGCCGACGCTGCACACGCTGGTGGTGACTCCGTTGGCTGCCTCGAAGTCTATCGCCACGAAGTCGGTAAGACAGGGAAGGACGTCGTCAGCCTTTGATTTCGCAGTAGTAGATATCGATGTCATCGTCCTCGAACATTGCCTCGCTCAAACAATACTGTCCCGGAAGGTCGTCTTCTTGAAAGAGATAAACTGACGCCTTATGGAAGACTATAGGTTTCTGATTGTCGGATAACTGTTGCACCTTTTCGTACGATAAGCCCTCAATCCTGCATAATTTCATCATTGCCGCAAGGTCGAGATCGACATTCAAAAATATGTCTTTCCCCCCTTCTTTCCATGCGATGCTGATGATTCCCGTGGTGTAAAGCTCAAAATCTTTTATTTCTACCTTTTTCATAGTGATGGATAACCTCTGCACGGTATTTTTGTCTTTTCGAGTGAAGCGAAACGGAAGCGAGAAATATCATACACCTGTCGGGGTCTTATTCACTCCGGTCAAGCAATCGAAATGACGGTTAAACATTATATTGTTAGTTTTCTCCAGTTTGCGTGTTTGATATAAAGTATCGATACGATGGAGATCAATCCTCCGTAAATATACTCACAAGTCCATACATATTCCACATGAGTGGTGATATTTGTAATCGTCCAGATATAGACTGTATAGATTATAAGAATGCCGAATTCAAGCCATAAAGCGGCGTTAGTCTTGCCTGTTCCCGACACCGCCTCGAAGCTTACTGACCCAAGGGCTTGGAAGATAATGGCGCCGCATATCACGAAGATGGAGGGGATTGCGGCGTTGACAAGTGTCATGTCGTCGGTGTAGATGCTCATCACTGTGGCAGGGAAAAGAACACATGCCAAAATCAAAGGAACACAGCAAAGGAGACAGTTGACAATGATTTTCAACAAGGTGGCCATCACCTCGTCGGACTTGCCCGCCCCGATAAGGCGGCTCGTCAACGAGTTGGACGTTGCAAGGAAACCGAAAATCGGTATGAACAGAATCATATAGACGCTGCGTGCGATTGACGAGATTCCAATGGCTTCTTCGCCCATTTTCTCGACCAAAATGAAGAAGATGAACCATGTCGTGAATGAGAACAACTTCTGGAACATCGTCGGAGTGGCGATTCGCACTATGCTGCCAGCCAACTCTTTGTCGAATCTATGCTGCTTGAACAACTCGTACTCGCGCTTGCCTAATTTAATATAGGTGTAAATGAAGAAGAACGTCGTAGTGGTGACCTCGGCGATAAGTGAGGCTAACGCCGCACCCGCTATGCCCATTTCCGGAAAACCGAACTTGCCGAAAATCAAACAGTAGTCGAGGGCGGTGTTCACCGCGGCCATTATGATTGTTGAATACGTGATGACTTTTGTGTTTGACAGACCGGTGTAAAGCGCCCGGAACAAGTAGTTGAAGCACACGAAAACAATGCCGTATTGGCGGAAGCGAATGTATTCCATGGCTCCGACGTATATGCCGTTGGATTCTATGATGAAATGGAGTATGGAACCTGAAAAAATCCTCATGATGGCGAACAAAAGCAGTCCGAATATTAAGATAGACACCGCTCCGTGTTGGAAAATGCTCCCTATCTTGCTGTATTCTTTCGCTCCAAAGCGTCGGGCGATAATTATCTGAATGCCAATGGCTAAACCCATCGCCATGGTGGTGAACACAAAATAATACATACCCGCCATCATCGAAGCACCAAGAGCTACAATGCCAAGATGTCCCAAAAACGCAGTGTCGGTGAACGTGATTAGTGTCTGGGCGAGGTTGCCAATCATGATGGGAACCGCTATGCGCCAGATTTCTTTTGTTGAGATACTTGTATTCATAATTGACGCAAAATTACTAAAAATAATGATGCGATTTGCGTTAAAATTGTTATATTTGTAATCTAAAAAATCATAATCTGAAAAATGAGTCTTGATTTTATAACATGTTGAAAAAGAAATAGTTAATGAAAGTTTTATGAAGTGTTTGAAAAATATTGTCCTCGTTTTCGCATTGATGGCTCTGCTTCCTTTGATGACTTTTGCCAAAATATCAGAAAAAATCACGTGCAAAAACGAAGAAGATGTGCGCGCGATTCTCAACAAATTAAGACCACAAGATGAGACGGAAGCGCGGATAAACGACACTTTACTCGAAAAAATCGACTTCAACGACACAACCTTGATAAATACGGATTTTTTCAATGTCACGATAGCTGAATATATCGATTCCGCTCAAAATCCGGAGTTGTCAGTTGAAAGTCAGATGTATAATTACATTTTGGCTGCCGACAATATATTGAGAAATTGTACGGCTTATCCTATGTATAAATATGTTTATCAATATCTTATAAGAGGTTTCTCCGAAATTGGAGCGAATCTTGTCGTTGATTATCTTGCACGACTGCCTTATTTGGAGTATGTGGATTCAAGTGTCGAGCAAAGAAGTGAAATCATCAATATCGCCGAGTCGTATCACAGAGTGAAAATAGGCTCTGAAGCTCCTGATATTGAATGTGTCGCCCTTGATGGCTCGAATTTTCATCTGTATGATGTTAAAAGTGAATTTGCGATAATTTTGTTTTGGTCTTATTCATGCCCGCATTGTCGTGACTTGATCAAGGAACTTGCTGATTTTTCCTGTGAAGACAAAGGTCTCGCCATCGTGACGGTGAACGTATCCGGTGATATGAAGAAAGTGAGGCGTTTGTTGAAAAAAATCGGTGCTGACAATTATTATAATATATGTGATGGCAGAGGCTGGAAGTCGCCAATTGTTGAAAATTACGCAGTTGACATGACACCGTCGCTGTTTATATTGGATGAAGATAAGATTATTGTTGCAAAACCATTTGATATTGATGAAATAACAGAATTTTTTGATTGATGAGAAGGATTTTTCTTTTTTTGACATTATTATTTGTCGGTTTTACCGCCGCCGCGCAGTCGGACGAGGACCGCTGGGTGGATTCGGTTTACACCTCTTTGACGTGGGAACAGCGTGTGGGACAGCTTGTCAATGTAAGGGCAAACCTGCCGAACAAGCCGTATTTGACAGAGGTTCAATACCTTATAGAAAAATATAACATCGGCGGAGTGACGTTTTTCCGCACAGACGCTGCTCCGTTGCTAAAACAGTCTAACGCCTGGCAGTCGATGGCACAGACACCGATGATGATAGCGATAGATGGCGAGTGGGGACTTGGAATGCGAATCAACGACGGCATGTCTTATCCTTATCAGATGACACTTGGCGCTATCCAAAACAAGTGGCTAATCAATGACATGGGTGTCCAGATTGCCGGACAATGCCGACGTATAGGTGTAAATGTCAACTTCGCTCCTGATATCGATGTGAACAACGAGCCGGCAAATCCGGTTATTGGAATGCGCAGCTTTGGCGAAAATCCCCAGACAGTGGCTGAATACGGCGCCATGTACGCACTGGCACTTCAAAACAATGGAGTGCTTCCGACAGTGAAGCATTTCCCGGGCCACGGCGACACAAAAACAGACTCGCACGAGACATTGCCGAAAGTTGACAAGAAATTAAATCAGATAAAAAAGACGGAATTGCCGCCATTTCAATATCTTGTTGACAAAGGAGTGGCGGGTGTCATGGTGGGGCATTTGTATATGCCAGCCCTTGAACCCGTGGAAAACCTCTCGTCGTCGATATCGAAAAACGTCGTAACAGGACTTTTGAAAAATGAAATGGGCTTTGACGGCCTCGTCTTCAGCGACGCGATGGAGATGAAAGGCGCTTATAAAGGCATTCACCCCGACAGTGTGGGACTAAAAGCCATAATGGCGGGAATTGATGTGGTTCTGATGCCGATGAATCCTGAAAATACAATACAAATCATTGTAAACCAATTGGATAATCAAGAAGTGGCTGATAGGGTGGAAGAGAGTTGTAAGAAAATCTTGAGGTGTAAGTATCGTCTTGGTCTGAATGATTTTGTGCAACAGCCGGAGGTCGGAGTGGAAAGCGATTTAAATCAGGTGAAATATTATAACCTGAAACAAAGGCTTTATAATGAAGCGGTTACCATGTTGCGAAACAATAGGGATATATTGCCTCTTGACAAATCACAAATTGTTGGTGTGGTTACTTTCGGCAAGAAAGACAATGTGGCGAACAAACTCAGAAACGAAGGCTATGATGTTAAAGACTATCTTGTTGACAAAGATTTGAATGTCGTGAACAAGCAGAAGATTATCAATGAGTTAAATAATTGCAGGCAGATTGTCGTAAATATTCAAAACACTTCGATATATGCGACAAAAAACTTTGGTATAACAGATGAGATGGTCGATTTCGTAAAGGCCTTAAGTAAGAACGACAAGATTGTTTTCAACCTGTTCGCTTGCCCATACGCCATGAATCTGTTTAAGTTCAAAAAAACGCCGGCAGCAGTGATTGTGGCGTATGAAGACAATCAATATGCGGAGAATGCTGTTGTCGGCGTGATGGCCGGAAAGATTAATCCGATGGGGAAATTGCCGGTCACGATAAATAAAAAGTTTGTCGTTGGAAGCGGATTGGGTTTTGAAAACATGCTTACTCCTGAAACCTTGCCAATTAAACTTATTGACAATGAATATATAAACCTGATTGACTCCATAGCCCGAAACGGCATTGACATTGGTGCCTACCCCGGTTGTCAGATTCTTGCAATGAAAGACGGCAAGATTATTTATGAGAAAAATTTCGGACATTTCACCTATGACGGCAATCACGAGGTTCAAAGCGACGATGTATATGATATCGCCTCGCTGACCAAGGTGTTTGCGACCACTTTTGCCATGATGAAACTCTATGATGATGGCAAAATAAGTCTTGAAAGCACACTTGGCGATTATTTTCCATACCTTGAAAACACGGACAAATCCAACATCAAGTTGATAGAGATACTGACACATCAGGCAGGTCTGACCGCTTGGATACCAATATACAAGGATATGATGAAGAACGGCAAACCCGATCCCTTGATTTTCAGAAAAACCATTGACGAGGACCATACGGTTAGAGTGGCAAAAGATATGTATATCTCGCAGGATTTCTGTTTTGATTTATATGAAAATGTGAAAAAGTCGGAAATCAATGGGAAAACATATAAATACAGCGATTTGGGCTTTTATTATCTGCCGAAAATTGTTGAAATGGTGACCAATATGCCATTTGAAAAGTATCTCGAAGAGAATTTCTATGGGCCTTTAAATCTGAAGCACATTTATTATAAGCCGTTGAAGCATACGGAGATATGTAAGATTGCGCCGACGGAGAACGATACGTATTTCAGGATGCAGCAACTGCATGGCGACGTGCACGACCAGGCCGCTGCGTTGACAGGTGGTGTCGCCGGCCATGCCGGACTCTTTGCCAATGCGCGAGACCTCGCGGTGCTGCTGCAACTGCTTCTTGATGAAGGCTATGCGAATAACAGACAATTCCTTTCGGAATATACGATTAAGAAATTCACCTCGGCCCCTTTCGCCGACGAGATGAATAGAAGAGGCATAGGATTCGACAAACCGGAGGTCGATCCGACAATACCGTATTATACTCCAGCAAAACAATCGTCACCGCGAAGCTTCGGACATACAGGCTTTACCGGCACTTTCGCATGGGCAGACCCGGAAAACAACCTTGTTGTGGTGTTCTTGTCTAATAGGGTTTATCCCGACGCCTCAAATAATAAATTGTCGCAAAACGACATCAGGACGAAGATACACGAGGCGTTCTATGATGCGGTAAAATAACTGCCGCCATCTAAAACGAAGTAGATGAATCTTCTGCAAATTGGCAAACTATTATGTTTTTTGTCGAAGATGTTGATTTTATATATAATTTTGTAGGTCATTTAGATTGAAACTATGTCAAATCATGCGAAATTTGATTCTTTGAGAGAGATATTTGACTCTTTCTGCTATCAAGGTTTCCATTATTCCGTGGAAAACGGTGATTTTTTTGCGAAATATGACTTCGTCCTGTCGCCCCGTCATTTTGAGCGCGGCGAAACGGCTCAAAGAAATCCTGGTCAAATAGAGTTTCATCCTCGTTTTCGCATTCCGGCACGCCCGTTCTATCGCTGGGACGAAATCCCTAAACCGCTTCTCGACAAACTCGTTTTCCATATCGGCATGATAGAGATGATAAGCTATTGGAAAATCGCTTGCCCCAAGAAGGTGGTTGTCAAGCCTTTCGTACTCGATGAAGAACAGATAAAATGGTGGAAGAAACTGTATTTTAATGGATTAGGGGAGTTCTTCTATGTCAACGGGATTCAAACAAATATCAACGATTTCATGACTGTCGGTTTCGACACGTCATTTCGAGCGGAGCGAAGCGCAGTCGAGAAATCTCAAAAAATCAATGAGACTCCTTCATTATTTGCTGTCAGCCGAAATGACCTTCATACGCCGTCATTTCGAGCGGAGCGAAGCGCAGTCGAGAAATCTCATTTGAATGAGCGGGTTCTCATTCCAGTGGGTGGAGGCAAAGACTCGGTCGTCACACTTGAGCTTTTGAAGAACCGTATCGCCGCTATTCCGTTGATAATCAATCCAAGAGAAGCGACCGCCCAATGCGTGGCTGCCGCCGGCTTCACGAAGGAACAGACATCGATAATAATGCGTTCTTTAGACCCGACGATGCTGAAAATGAACGCCGAAGGCTATCTCAACGGCCACACTCCGTTCTCGGCATTGCTCGCATTTTATGCGATTTTGCTCGGCTTCGCGACACAAAGCAGATATATCGCACTGTCTAACGAATCGTCGGCAAATGAACCGACAGTGCCGGATACCGAAATAAACCATCAGTATAGCAAGTCGATAGCGTTTGAAAATGATTTCAGACATTATGTCTCAAAATATGTTAATGCCGATATTCAATATTTTAGTTTCTTGCGACCTCTCAACGAACTGCAAATCGCCAAACTGTTCAGCCGGGCGAAAGACTATCATAAAGCGTTCAAAAGCTGCAACGTCGGCTCGAAAACCGATTCATGGTGCGGGAAATGTCCCAAATGTCTGTTCACATGGCTCGCATTGTCGCCATTCATCTCAAGAAAAGAATTGACAAGGATTTTTAACAAAGATTTGCTGAAAGACAATGACTTGCGTCCGATATTAGACCGGTTGGACGGCTCGGTGGAGGTGAAGCCGTTTGAATGCGTGGGGACAGTGGGAGAGGTGCGCGCTTGTGTGAATAATATCCTGCAACATGATGATAACCTGAAAGATACGATATTGAATGGCATCGAAAAAACTGATGTCCCGACTGTCAAGGATTTCATGACTCAATTCGATGACGATAATAATTTGCCGGAACTGTTTGAAAATATCTTGAAGGAGGGACTTGATGTTTAGCATGAACAGCATATTCAAACGTCTTCGAGGAAAACGCATTCTCATCATGGGATTTGGCCGCGAAGGCAAGTCGTCGCTGGCTTTCATCAGGAAGTTTATGCCTCATGCAGAAATCGGTATAGCCGATAAAAATGAATCGGCCTTTGAAAACATATCGTTTAATCCCCAAAATCCGGTAAATCCTTATAATCCGAGATTGTATTCCGGCGATAATTACTTTGATGCTGTCAACGATTATGATATAGTTCTGAAAACTCCAGGTATATCTTTGAAAGACAAAGATATAGATTTTTCAAAAATAACTTCTCAAACGGATTTGTTTTTGGAGGAATTTCATAATCAAATCATTGGTGTCACAGGAACTAAAGGCAAAAGCACAACGTCAACATTGATTTTTCATCTTTTGAAAGAGTCGGGAAAGGATGTGATTTTGGCGGGAAACATCGGAGTTCCGATATTTGACATCATAGAGAAAATCAATAATAAATCCATAATAGTGTTTGAACTCTCCGCACACCAGTTGCAGTTCATACACCGTAGTCCGCACATCGGAATTTTACTCAACGTCTTTGAGGAACATCTCGACCATTTTGGCACTTTTGAAGCTTATCGTGATGCCAAGTTGAACATTATCAGCAAGATGGGCGAGTGCGACTGGGCTGTCACCAACAACGAGTTTTGCTATGAAGCCGAGAAAATGATGATTCATGCGCTAAACTATCAATATTACGATTTTGACGTGAATTGGGCGTCTGTTCCATTGAAAGGCGAGCATAACCGACTGAATGTCAAGGCTGCATTGTGCGCAATCCACGCTTTCGGTATCAATGTGGAGGAGGTGATGCCTCATTTGTGCAGCTTCAAGCCTCTGGAACATCGTCAGGAATTGGTGGGCACATTCAACGGAGTCACTTTTTATAACGACAGCATCTCCACCATCCCGCAGGCTGCCATTGCAGCTCTGCAGACTGTTAAAAACGTGACGTTTCTGCTTCTCGGCGGCTTCGACCGTGAGATAGACTACACTCCTTTGATAAAATATCTTGTCGAGAATCCCGTGAAGCATATCCTTTATACCGGAAAAGCCGGACAAAGAATGTGCGACATGCTTCAAAAGGTCGGTTATCAAGGTGATATGAAAAATTTCAAAGACCTGCACGAAGCCTTTGAAATTATCAAGAGCCTGTCAGAAAACGGCGATGTGTGCCTTCTGTCGCCAGCCGCTGCCAGCTATGATCAATACAAGAACTTCGAGGAACGTGGACGCGTCTTCAAAGAGTTGGCGAGGGATTTCTCGCCATCCAGCCTGTAATAAAACAAACACCATTCGTTCCATTGGTTGTGTGACGCGAATTTTCCGCAAATAATGTCGTTGTCGAGTTTAAATCTGTATATTGACAAGGTGTCGCCGATGATTGTGTCTAAATAAAATCTCTCGTTTAAATAATTGTTTAAAAGAAAATCCACTGACGGCCTGATGTAAACGTCTGATTCTTTATACTTTTTTTCTCCATCGAAGAAAAAGTCCATCTCGCCGCAGGCGTAAGAATAACCGTGTTGTCCGGTGAATATGTAAACAAGGTCGCCGTTATTGTTGTAACCCGACTGGTATGGACTTCCGTAGAGCGACTTGATACGGCTCGAACTGCATCCGAACTCGAAAGTCGGCTCTATGAAAAGGTACACTTTCACATCGACGATAAGGCTCTCGTATCCATTCGATATGCCGACTTTTGCCGTTCCGACGTTTTTGCCATGGAGCTTCCCGTCGGCGGAAACTGTAATAACCTCGACACTCCCGTCATTTATCGCCGTGTAGGTGATGTCATAATCAGATGTGACATCAATCTGGCGGTCAAATTCATTGGTTGTACCGGACAAAGCCATTACGATAGGGTTGGAATCGTTGTAATTCAATGACTTGGATTTTTTCTCCTTGCAACTATTGGTCGCAACAGCAATAATCATTATGATTATAAGCAGGTTCTTTTTCATATTGAGAAATATTTATGATGCAAAGTTATAAAAAAACTGGAAAATTGAAGAAAAAAATATAAATTTGCATGTTTTTAAGATTAATAACAAATCAAAATATAACTATATGATAAACAATAACTTTATTAAACGTCACAACGGCCCGACAGAGGCAGATGTTGAGAAAATGCTTAAGGTCATAGGCGTGAAATCGACAGAACAGCTTGTCGATGAGATTATTTCTCCGGATATTCGTCTTAAAGAAGACCTTAAAATCGGTCGTGGAATGAATGAATACGAATGTATCAACCATCTCAAGGCGATTGGTGCAAAGAACAAACAGTTCCGCAGTTACATTGGAATGGGTTACTACAACGTCATCACTCCTGGTGTCATTATACGCAACGTGCTTGAGAATCCGGGTTGGTACACCTCATATACGCCTTATCAGGCGGAAGTTTCACAGGGTCGTCTTGAGGCTTTGTTGAATTTTCAGACCGTCATCAGCGATATGACAGCGATGCCGTTGGCCAACGCATCGTTGCTCGACGAGGCTACGGCGGCAGCCGAGACGATGCTCATGTTTTATCACGAGCGTTCACGCGCACAGGTGAAGGCCGATGTCAATAAGATTTTCGTGGCAAACGACATGTTCCCCCAAACCATAGAGGTCATAAAGACACGCGCTCATTTTCTCGGAATTGATGTCGTCGTTGATGACATTAAGAACTTCAGCGCAGGCGAGGAATACTTCGGGGTTATTGTGCAGAATCCCAACCAATACGGTCTCGTCATCGACTATCGCGAGGACGTTAAGGTATGGAAAGAAAAAGGCATGCAAGTCGGTGTCGCTGCCGACCTCATGAGTTTGGCTCTTATCACACCTCCGGGTGAATGGGGCGCCGACGTGGTGTTCGGCAGCAACCAGCGTTTCGGTCTCCCGATGGCATTCGGCGGCCCGCACGCAGGTTACTTCGCGACAACAGAGGCATACAAACGCTCTATGCCCGGCCGTATCATCGGCATCTCGAAAGACGCTCTCGGCAACCCCGCATATCGTCTTGCGCTGCAGACACGCGAGCAGCATATCAAACGTGAAAAAGCCACTTCAAACATCTGCACAGCCCAGGCATTGCTCGCCATCATGTCGGGATTCTACGCAATATATCACGGACAAGACGGCATAAAAGAAATCGCGCATCATATCAACTGTCTCGCCGTCAAACTCTCAAAAGAATTGGAGAAATATGGCGTACGGCAGCTCAACAAACACTTCTTCGACACCTTGTTGTTCGAACTTCCGGAAGGCGCATGCACATGCAAGGTGAAAGAAGCGGCGGAGAAACACCGCATGAACTTCCGTATCATCGACAAACGGCACTTCGGCATCAGCATCGACGAGACCACAAGTCGCGACGACCTCAACGAAATCGGAATGGTGGTCGCTGAAGCTCTCGGCAAGAAACACGAAGACCTCGTCTGCGACCCTGACTGTCAGAGTTTCTGTGGCATCTGTGAAGATATGAGAAGAACAACGCCATTCCTCACCGCCCCGGTGTTCTCGAAGTATCGCAGCGAAACCGACATGATGCGTTATATGAAACAGCTTGAGAACCGCGACCTCAGCCTGAACCGCTCGATGATTCCGCTCGGCTCATGTACGATGAAACTGAACCCTGCGACAGCGATGTTCGCCCTCAGCTGGCCGGAATTCGGCAACATTCACCCATTCGTGCCGGCAGAACAAGCCGAGGGTTATCTTGAACTAATCAGTGAGATGGAGAAAGACCTTTGCGAAATCACGGGATTCAAGGGAATGTCGTTCATGCCTAACTCTGGTGCCAGCGGTGAATACGCAGGCTTGATGACCATTCGTCGTTACCAGGAAGCTAACGGTCAGGGGCAGCGCAACATCTGCTTGATTCCTGCATCTGCGCACGGAACCAACCCGGCTTCGGCAGCGATGGCGGGCTTGCAGGTCGTCGTCGTGAAATGCGATGAGCACGGTAACATCGACCTCGCCGACGCTGAAGAGAAAGCCGAACAATATAAGGACACCCTCTGCGCTTTCATGGTGACATATCCTTCAACGCACGGTATCTATGAAGACGGCATTCGCACCCTCGTGAAACTCGTTCACGACAACGGCGGCCAGGTCTATATGGACGGTGCCAACATGAACGCTCAAGTAGGACTTACATGCCCGGGATTCATCGGTGCTGACGTCTGCCATCTCAACCTGCACAAGACATTCGCAATCCCTCATGGCGGCGGCGGTCCGGGCGTGGGCCCTATAGGCGTGGCGGCACATCTCGTTCCTTTCCTCCCAAGCCATGTCTGCTTCAAGACAGGCGGCGAAAAACAGACGGGCGCAGTGTCAGCGGCACCTTTCGGAAGTGCACAGATTCTCACAATCACATACTGCTACCTCAAAATGTTGGGCGGCGAAGGTCTGAAAAAAGCCACAATGGGTGCTATCCTCAATGCTAACTACTTGAAAGACAGACTTAAAGATTACTATCCAATCCTCTATACCGGCAACCGCGGTCATGTCGCACACGAGATGATTCTCGACATCAACGGCATCGATAAGGCTACTGGCGTTGCGGCTATCGACATAGCAAAACGTTTGATGGACTACGGTTTCCATGCACCGACAGTGGCATTCCCGGTACACGATACATTGATGGTCGAGCCTACAGAAAGCGAACCTTTGGCGGAACTCGACAGATTCGTTGACGCAATGATCAAGATTCGCCAGGAAATCAAGGACATCGAAGACGGCAAGGCTCCTCAAGGCGACAATATCATCTCACACGCTCCTTACACAGCCGAGATGTTGATGGCAAACGAATGGAACTTCCCATTCAGCCGTGAAGAGGCCGGCACCCCATTGAAAAGCGACGTCCAGGATAAATATTTCCCGCACGTTACTCGTATCGACGATGCCTTTGGCGACAGAAATCTTGTTTGCCGCGTGATGGAATAATAGATACCTAACCTTGCTTGGACTTTAGTCGTTGGAACATGTCTGACGGCTAAAGTCTTTTAATAACCATGAATATCTCATCTATATACAAGATTTATTTTTCCGCTACAGGCACAACACGAAAAGTCGTTGACGCTATAGGCGACAAGTTGGCACATATCCTCAATGTGAATACACATTGTCATGATTTCACACTGCCATCGACGAGACTGTCATTCCCTGATATAAATCCCGATTCTATAGTGGTGTTTGGCGTGCCGACTTATGCGGGAAGAGTTCCTAATGTGTTGTTGAAATATATGGATGCCATTCAAGGAAACGGAAGTATCGCCGTGCCAATAGTCACCTTTGGCAACCGTACATTCGACAACGCCTTGATAGAACTGCGGAACATTCTTGAGAAACATGACTTTAAAACCATGGCTGGAGCTGCTTTCGTGGCAGAACATTCGTTTTCGACAGTGCTGGCGGCAGGTCGTCCTGACACTGACGACATCGCTTTTGCTGAAAAATTCGCTGACGATATCGTTGATAAAATCTCTAAGACAGAAAACATTGGCTATCATGAACCTATCATGGTAGATGGTGATGCCGATGCTTTTTATTTTCAACCAAAAACCGATGATGGACGTCCAATAGATATCCGTAAAGTGAAGCCTAAAACCGATGGCAAATGTGTGAAATGTGGCTTGTGCTCAAGGATTTGCCCCATGGGTTCCATATCTTCGGAGGATTTCTCTATAATTACAGGCATTTGCATAAAATGTGGCGCCTGTATTAAGAAATGCCCCGCCCAAGCCAAATATTTCGACGACCCTGATTATCTGTATCACAAAAAACAACTGGAAGAAAGATACTCAAGACGGGCGGAAAACAAGGTCTTTATTTGACTCGCATCGACGACACCTTCGGCGAGGGAAATCTGGTGTGCCGCATGATGAAGTAATTACAGGCAGAGACGTTTCATGAAATATCTCTGCAATTGTATTTATCTTCTTCGTCAATGTGTGGATTGTAGAAATCCCGACATTTATCTGAAGCCTGACCCATGCTGCGACACGGTTGCCGGCATCGTTGATTTCAGGCGCAAGTCGCCGACAAGAGCTGTAAGGCCTGGGGCTGACAGAGGTGTGATGTTGTTTCCGTCCATAATGTGGAACGAATCCTTGCTTTTGCAAAAACACAAAAATTTGAAAGATACGAGGTTGCTAAATATGATTTTGAAAAATAGAAAATTCCTCCATTATATTTTGGTCGAAATGACAATGATAAAATAAAAAGCGGAGTCGCCTCCTCAGAAACAACCCCGCTAATGGCTAATAGCTAATAGCTAATGGCTAATAACTAATGGCTAATAACTAAAGACTACCTTCTCACGATAACCTTGACTCCTGTCGCCTCCTTGCCGTCGCTTAATCTTACAATGTAAACGCCTTCAACAAGGTCGTGACGGATAACGTTGCTGCCCGTTGTCGCTGCCTCGCTCAAAACAGGCTGTCCAACAAGATTGTAAACTGCAACGTTCAAGGTCGCATCGCCGTTGTTCATAATAATGAGTTCGTTGTCGCTGTTCCATACATCGACATTCAAAGTGACTTCAGGTGTGTTTACGCCCGTGCAGACTTCTGCCACAATCATAATGTCGTCAACCTCCCACGCCGCAGCACCTTCGTCAACTGTGCTGATATACTTGAAGGCGATGCAGCAGTTCTCTCCGCTGAAATCATCAAGCGAAATATCACCGGATTCTGTCCACGTGTAGTTGCCTTCAGACGCTATGTATTCCAATGGCATCCATGTCGCCATGCTTAAATTGTTGCCGTCGTAGTCGTTTGAGAAATAAAGTTCCATTGCCGGACCGGTGAACTTGGTGGCATTCTTGAATGTCAATGTGATGTTTTGATAGGAGCGAGCATTGAGGTTGAAAGCAGGGGAAATGCACCACTGCTCGTTGTCCACGTCGTCGCCGAAACCATTGGCGTTGGCATAGTTGTTGCCGGCGTATTGCGCGACTGTCCATGGCTTGTTGCCTTCCACGGTGACGAATGTCCAGCCGTTCATGTCGCCCTCCCAGTCTTGGCTTAAGATAAGCTCGACATTTGTCAAGATGACATAATTAACAGTGGCTATGGCACTGTTCTCGCAGCCTTCCATCATTGCTATGGCTTTGATTGTCATATCCTGCTCAACGAAGATGGCTTCTGTGTAAACATTCGACTCCGCCGTCGGGTCTGTGCCGTCAAGGGTATAGTAAATTGTCGCGTCTTCTGTCGAACATGTGATTTCAACATCGAATGTCTCAAAATACGTGCCTGAAGCCGCACTGAACACCGGTGTCGCCACCGTAGGTGTCACAGAACCGCCAAATACGAACAAATCAAGGAAGAAATTGTAATCGGAACTTGCAATGTTACTTGTTGAATAAGCGCCGAACTTGTTTGATGCGTTCTTCGCAATGCCGCGGGTAATCGTCGTTCCGTTGGTGATGACAAATCCTGTGTAGTTGGGAATCATGGCTCCTTCGCCTGCTGTCTCGAGAACGATGTTCCATTCAGTGTTGACGTTGCCCGAAAAGTTTGTGCTGCTGTTATAGCCAAGGCTGTCGCCGGCTGCGTTCACCAAAGTGATGACATCGCCATCTCGTGTCACATTCCACAGATACGTGTCGGCATCGTTTGAAATCTCTGCCGGCAAGGTCTCGACACCGCCTTCGCTCACTGATGTGAAAAGCACGCCTTCTGGCTTGCCCGAAACACTGGCTGTCATGGCGTAGTAACCGTTGCCAACTGTCACATCGTAACGTGATGCGATGATGATCTGGTCGCCGTCAGCGAGGTCGTTGAGCGAATAAATTCTGTTCCAATCACCGGCGGAGCTTGGCTCTGTGACAGTGCCGCTCAATGTAACAGTCGCCTCGTTTGACGATGAAGCAAGAATGCTTACAACGCCGTTGTACTGACCGACTTCCGCGCCGTTCATTCTCACGTAAATTGACGTCGAAGCAATGTCGGTGATGTTATTAAACAAGAGCTCGTTGCCATAACTCTCATCGTCAAGAGAAATACTAAACGGCGTTGCAACGCTCAAAACAACGCTTCCCGCTGTTCCGCCTGGTGCAGGAAGAATGTTGCCCGCTGTCAAAACAAATGTTTGTGACGCTGATGGACCTTCGCCTACAACATGTGTGAAACCTGATAGAACGTTTGGAGTGACCGTGAGATATGGTTCTGTTGTGGCTCCAACCAAAACAATATCGTCAACTTCCCATGCTGCAGCTTCGGTATCGGTCGAAGTGTATTTGAATCCGATGTGACAGTTGTCGCCAGTGAAACCTGAAAGGTCAACGACTCCTGACTCTGTCCATGCGAATGAGCCTGTCGATTTGTTGAACTCAAGCTCTGTCCATGTCGCCGTGGCCGGTGTCTCCCCGTTGTAGTCGTTGGAGAAATACAATTGCATATCCGGACCGTTGTAATTCTTCGCATTTCTGAATGATAAATTGACATTGCTGTAAGTGTTGAGACTGAAAGCAGGGGAGATGCACCACTGTTCGTTTGCGCCGCCGTTGTAGCCGTTGCCGTAAGCGTAGTGGTTTCCGTTGTATTGTGCGATGGTCCATGGCTTCTCGCCCGACACTGTCACAAATGTCCAGCCATTCATGTCGCCCTCCCAGTCTTGACTGAAGATGGTGACCGCACCTAAGATGATATTGTATTCTGCTGTCGCGATGTTGCTGTTCTCATAGCCTTCTTTCATCGCAATCGCCTTGATAGTCATGCTTGAGCCGACGGTGATAGGCTCTGAATAAACATTGCTTTCCGTTGTTGGCTCTGTGCCGTCGGTGGTGTAGTATATGACCGCCTCTGCTGTGCCGCATGCTATCGCAACTGTCTGAACCTCATAGTATGTGCCTGCCTCCGGTGTGAATGCCGGTGTGGCGCATGTCAAGGCACCGCCGCCAACTGTGGCGAATATGTCAAGGAAGAAGTTGTATCCTTCTCCGTTCATGTTCTGTGTGTGGTATGGACCGAAGTTGTGATTGCCGTTCAAGGCAAAAGCTCTTACCGCATTGTTGACGTTGTTCACAACGAAACCTGAATATTCAGGAACCATTGCCGTGGCTTCTGATGTCTGATATGTGATAGCCCATTCCGTGTTGTCTCCGCCCGTTGCGAAGTTGGTGCCGCTGGTGTAACCGAGTAAGTTGCCGCTGGCATTGGTGAAGGTGTAGTTGGCACCGTTCATGTCAACAGTCCAATAATATGTTGCTTCTGCATCGGTGATTTCTGCCGGCAATGTCTCGTTGTTGTCAACGACGCTTGTGAACAACACGCCTTCCGGCTTGCCTGATGTCTGTGCCGTCATCGCATAATATTCTGTGCTGTTCTCGTTGTAACGTGCTGCAAAGATGACCTTCGAGCCGCTGGCGAGCTGGGAAATATCGCTTATGCGCGCATAGCCGGTCGCTACCGGCGCGGCGGTAACGCTGCCGCTCAACGCAACGTAAATGGTGTCTAATCCTTCTGAACAGATGGTGATAACCTCATCGTATTCGCCAATCTCAAGACCCTCTTTCATTCTTACCTTGATAGTGTGGTTGTATGTGCCCGTGTATGTGTTAATCGTGATGCTGCTTTCTGGATGGAAGTTCTCGCCGGGGAATGACGACATCTCAAAACTCTCGGGCGCATAGATGTGTGTTGGCGCGGTAAGACTCCTGCCGGCAATGCTGAACGTCTTCGCCGCCGACGGACCCTCTTCATGCACATAATTGAATCCTGACAGAACTGTCGGACTCGCTGTGATACCGGCAGGATGTGTGAAGATTACATCATTCGCGTCGGCAATGCGCAATTGCGGATTGTTGTAACAACCTATAACTCCCGTTACCGTCACTAAATCGCCTTCTTCAAGACCTTCCACGACAGGCATCTTGTAGATGTTCAATGTACTCTCGCCTTGTGTGATGGGTGTGTTGCCGGCAATGTTGAGCGCGCCAATTGTCGCTCCGACAATCTTCACGCGTGTCGACTGCAACATGTTGTCACCACTGAAATCAGACATGATTTCTGCAATGGTCTTCTCTGCCAACGGAAGCTCGTTGCCTGTCGATACTATTATGAACTGGTCGGAGGAGCCTCCGTTGATGCCCGTCAACTCGACAAGACCGCTGAAAACGGCCTTCTTGCCGTATGCCAAAACCATGTCGCCAAGCGCCAATGTCGTCGGAACAGTGTTGTTGTTTAAGTATAAGTCAATACCCGCCGTGACATCTTGAATGTAGATGTTACGTCCATCGATGAATGTCACAACACCTTGCACTAAAGCATATTCGTTGATGTTCAATGCTTTGGCGGCTGCTATGGTGATGGGCTCGATAATGGTGTATGTCGCAGACACCACATCGCTGTCATTAAGACCTTCTTTCACGGCCAAGGCTTTGACAGTGGTGGTCGCACTTACCGTGAATGCCTCGGTGTATGCGGTGCTCTCGATTGTCGGGCTTGTGCCGTCTAATGTATAATAAATCGTCGCACCTTCAGTGGCGCAAGATAATGAAACCTCTTGAGCCGTGATGAATGAACCCTCGACAGGAGTGAATGTCGGGTTGGCTACATGCGCCAACACCGTGAATGTGGCGTTCACTGTCACGTTGCTTGCCGGCATTGTGAACTGCATCGTCTCAAGACTAATGTCGTTCGTGATTGTGCCATAGGTATATGTCAGTGCCGACAATTCATAGCCTTGAGCGGCTTCTGCCGTCACCGTGATTGTGGCTCCTGCTTCCGCCGATGTCGGATTGACCGAAATAGTGCCGTTTTCAATGCCTGCGGCAATATTCACATCGTAAGATGTGTGAACCGGCGTGTCTCCTAAAACGAAGATTTCAATCTGTGTGTTCTCAATGTTCGCGTTGACAGATGTGTATGTGCGCCAATTGCTGTTGTTATATACACCAAGGTAACGGTTGAATGCCACATTCTTGAAGCCGTGATAATTAGGCTTGATGGAATCTGTGATGTCCAATTTCCAAACTTTGTTGTCGTTGACACCGACTCTCACGCCGTTGTTGGTGTTTGTCGTGTAAAGGAATGTCTCGGCCTCGCCTACAGGACTGATGGTGTAACCGCCTTCAACAGCTTTGATGTTCCACCGCAAAGACTCCTCTATATTACCGGAAATAGCGTCGTTCTCGATTGTGACAGCTATCGCTGAAGGAGCCGCACCTGAACCATTGGCACTTGTCAAAGCATAACCGCCGACTACATCGACAATCATGTAAACACCATCGTTAGTGACATCATTGTGAGATGTCAACTTGTTGAATGTCACCGTCGGAGTGGGAGGAGCAATGTTGATGGTATATGTCGCATCTGCAATCTCGCTGTTGTTCATGCCTTCTTTGACAGCGAAAGCCTTAACTGTTGTCGTCTCGCTGATTGCGATAGCCGCAGTGTAAGCCGTGCTTGCTGTTGTCGGGTCTGTGCCGTCTAATGTGTAATAAATCGTCGCACCTTCAGTGGCGCAAGCTATCGTCACATTCTGTGCCGAGGTATAAGTTCCTGCCACCGGTGAGAAAGCGGGAGTCGCCACAGTCTCCATGCCTCCGCTCTCTTTATAAAATTCGGCTTTGACAAATTGAAAGAATTTATTTGAGTTCGCTGAAACTGAAACCGTGTAAGTGATTTTGTAATACATGTTCGTCCAATCAGTAGCCGTGGGCCTGTTGAATGTGGTCGTTCCATTTGCTGTGAAATCCTCAATAATTGTGCTGACAGGGGCGCTAAAATCAGCATTCGCCGACACAGTCAAGGTCATCGAACTGACGGTGATATCTTTGGCTGTGCCATGTGTTACAACAATCTTGGTGATGTTGTCGGATATCGTGCCTGTTGAATAAACAGGACGCTCCATATCGGTGAGACTCTTACCTCCGATACGCCACGGATTCGTAGTTGTGTTGCCGGTAACCATCCATGTTATGTCGTTTTGTGTAATCTCACTTTCCGTTGCATAACCGTTTATGCCGCCCGTCATGGTGCCGTCTAAAGTGTATGCAACAACCTCTTCTCTCGTCTGTCCCCAGACGGAATTTGTCGTCATCAGCATTAAAACTGTGATAATCAATGTAAATCCACGTTTCATTGTACTTGATTTTAATAGTTATAATTTTTAATTTTTTAATAAATCCATGAATACTAATAGTCCTACAAAATTATAAAAAATACTCTTATCATACGAATAAAATTAATAAAAAAAATGTTGATAACTCGCAAGAATCATAAAGTTATCAACATTTTTTGCTTTGAACTTTAAAACTACATCAACTCCACTCCAAACAGTGCGAAATCGTATTTCACAGGGTCTTCTTCGTCAAATTCTCGTAGTCGTGAGGTTAGCGACTCCACCGTCGGCCTGTCGTTGCTTTTTCTTTCAATCAATCCCAACTCTCTTGAAACTCTCGCCACATGCACATCTAACGGTATCATCAAGTCCTTGGGGCTCAATCGTTTCCAAATTCCCAAGTCAACAATGCCGTCGTCTCTTACAAGCCATCTTAACGCCATGTGTAATCTCTTGCAAGCCGAGCCTTTCTTGGGTTCGCAACAACTTGGATTGGATATGTGTTTGCTGGTTCTGCCATTTGCCTCCGCCATCAAGTCTCTGAACTTCTGTATTCCTTTCCAAACATCATGCTCGTCATTGTAAAATACATCTTCCAAGCTGTTAACAGCATTCATGCCATAAATTCTACTTATTCCATTGCAATAATACTTCAAATCTCTGCCAAAAAATGTTCTGTGTACACAAACCCCGTCGTCTATCTTTTCCCATCTTCTTGACATCACATAGTCGTATGGCGATTTCCCCATCATCTCAAGCATTTTATTGGCGTTGTTTAGAATCATCTTTCTATTTCCCCATGCTATTGTAGCCACTAAAAACGATACAATTTCAATGTCTTTCAAAACACTGTATCCGTGCGGAAATTGTATCGGATCGTCTTTGATAAACGCTTCGGTATTGTTTTTCGCCACCAATTCATCTAAATATTTTTTTATGTTATCCATTTTTATGCAATTATATTTTGCGAAATTATTAAAAACATCTTTCCATTAATCCTAAAAAAGCAGAGACATCACGGTGTGACATCTCTGCTCTTTTTTAAGATTTAAGGGACAAAGCCTTACTTCACAACAACCTTGACTGTCTGGTTGCCGGCGTTCACGAAGTAAACACCTGCTTCGAGGTTGACGTTATTAAGTTCTGTGACATTGTTGTATGTTTTCACTAACTGACCAACAGTGTTGAAGATATTAACGTTGCTTGCATTGTTGAGTCTTACGTTGAATGAACCCTGCGCCGGGTTAGGATAGACGTTGATGGTAGGAGCAACTGTCATGGCGTTGTCCTCAACACCTAAATAATTGAAATAAACCTTGGCTGCTCTGTAGAAATTGTTATCCCATACATTCTCGTCGTTCTGTACGCATGTGCCAGGTTCCTGGTCGGCCTGATAGCAGAGCCAGAGGTAGTCGCCTTCCGCGTCTGTATAAACGTAAGGAATAACTTTGCAATAAACCAGCTCGTCGTAGATGTTCATGACATCGGTTAAAATTTGCTTTGTGCCGCACCAAGTGTTGCCACCGTCAACGGACATATTGCCGAACATTCTGAAATAATGAGTGCCGTTAGAGATGTACATTGATTCGCTGTCGCCGGCTATCATTGACCAGAACGCGCAGATTCTGTCGCCGTCCATGTGCATTGTCGCGAAACCGGCCTTGCCGCAGTTGTAACTTCCGTGCTCTTTCCACTCGTTAGTGTTTGGGAAGAAGCCTTCAGCAGTGCGAGGAAGGACATTGCCGTCTTCGTCAACGACTTCAAGCTCGCCAATGTATTCCGGAAGTGGCTCGTGGAGAGCGTCACTCCAGTACCATTCTGACATGTACAAGTCTTGCATCATATATGTTGAGTCAATGATGAACGGGGCGCCGACTTCGCCGATGCCGCCAACACACATTGCGTTCTTTGGAAGAACTTCGCTCCAGTAAGCCACGCCGCCCATTGCAGGATAGTAGCTGCCTTGTGGACTTGTGGCAACTCCAGTTGTACCGTTGTATTCATAAACAACGTGAAGATTGTCGTTGGCGTCGAATTCGGCGTCGGTCCAGCGTGGATACAGGAATCCGATTTTTCCTTCAGGGTATGTCTCGTTGATGCCAGGGTGCTTGTAGAACACTCTGTCTGTCCATGTCGCACCGTTGTCTTCTGAAACAACGGCTTTGCCATCGCTCCATGAATTGTTTAAAATGAAAGCCACACGGTTCGGCTTGGCAGGGTCATACTGCATGAAGTATGTGACGTTTGCACCACCGTTTGACACGTTGGAAGCATCAAGGTTGGGGATAATCTCATACTGACGTGTCCATTCGCCGTTTGCATACTGATAGTAAAGGATAGGGCTCACATAAGGTGTCGTTACGTTATTGTTTGTGACAAGAACGTGAACAATGTCGAGGTTCTCTCCTGAACATTGTACAGCCGGCCATGTCGGATCATGACCTTCTGTCGGCAACACGATGCCTTCTCCGAAATTGCGGTTTCCTTGACGGAAATCTTCAACGAGGAAAATTCTTGAGTCGTTAGCGATGGTGTGGGCTGCGATAACGAGGCCGTTTTCCTTGTAACGTGCGATTGAACCGAAACCTGTTTTCACACCTTCAACGCGTGTCTCGGTGAACTCCCACTCGCCGACGGCCGGATCCCAAATGGCGAGACCGGTACCGCGGTCTGAATGTGCCTGGTCTGTTGACTGTGTGTAACACATCACAGCGAAACCATCAGGCCATACCGCCGTGAAGTTTCTCGGACCGCTGTTTGATTGCCAGTCGTAGAATGTCTGGCTTAATTCAGTCTCTTCCGGAGCTGTCATAATGCTTCTTGTTGAAGCAACGAAACTCGTTTCGAGATTTTCATGACCTGTGAATGTCATTGCCTGTGCCGGCTCCGCCTTGACAGACTTGTGTGAAATGCTCTTCACCTGTGCAAAACTTGTAACGGTCATCGCCATCACAAGCGCTAATGTAAACAATTTTTTCATAAGTATAAATTTTAGTTGTTAATTAATTTAGTTGTTCTCCGCACGATAGTGCCACGCAAAAATAAACATTTTTTTTACACAAAAACAAAAAAGTCAATTTTTTTTTAACACCTTAAATTAATATTGCCTCTGTGTTGTGTTTTTAGAAATTCTTGTTGTTCTAAAAAAAACACCTTCAAACGCTGAAACTCTCGACTTTTTTCTTAATTTTGCAAAAATTTTCAAACAATGATAACATTAAGCAACTATCCTTTCCTGAAATCGCTGAAGTCAAATCGTTTCTTTCTTCTTGCCGGACCTTGTGTTGTTGAAGACGAGGAATCTCCTTTTAAAATTGCCGAGAAACTTGTTGAAGTCACAAAGAATCTTGACATACCGTTTGTTTTCAAAGGTTCCTATCGCAAGGCCAACCGCTCGCGTCTCGATTCGTTTCAAGGGATAGGAGACGAGAAAGCACTTAATGTTTTGAAAGGTATCTCAAGGCAATTCAATATCCCTGTTGTAACAGATGTTCATTCTTGCGAAGAAGCCGCTCTCGCCGCAGAATATGTTGATGTTATTCAAATTCCGGCTTTTTTGTGCCGTCAGACCGACTTGCTTGTCGCTGCTGCGAAAACAGGAAAAACAGTCAATATCAAAAAAGGTCAGTTTCTTTCTGGAGATTCTATGCGTTTTGCCGTTGATAAAGTGCAACAGTCGGGCAACCAGTCTGTGATGCTTACTGACAGGGGTAATTTCTTCGGATACCAAGATCTCGTCGTTGACTATCGCAACATATACGATATGCGGAAAAACAATGTGCCTGTCATCATGGACGTAACACATTCTCTGCAGCAGCCCAACCAAACGGCAGGCGTAACCGGCGGCAAGCCTGAACTTATAGAATTGATTTCCAAAGCCGCGATAGCTGTAGGTGCCGACGGTATCTTCATGGAAACACACCCCAATCCGATTGTTGCAAAATCCGACGGCGCAAACATGCTTCGCCTCGACTTGGTAGAACCGTTGCTGGAAAAATTAGTTAAAATCAAAGAGGTTTTATAAACGAATAAGTCAATTGGTCGGAATGTTTCCAACCAACTAATTGTCAATAGTCAACGTCATCAACTCCGCTGAACCGTCGCCCCAGTTTCCGACAAGACTCTGCTCCTTTACGAGCCCTTTCAGAAGTTTCATGAACTCCCTCCTCGGAATGGGAGCGGCACCCATGCGCTTCATGTGCCCCGTTTCCTGCTGCGCGTCAATGAGCTCGAAATTGTTTCTGACCAAAAACTGACACAGGTTATATAACGCTACCTTTGAAGCGTCGGTCTTGGTGTGAAACATCGATTCAGCGCAGAACACCTTGCCGATGGCAATGCCGTAAAGCCCTCCAACCAACTCGTTGTCCTGATATACCTCGACGGAATGCGCGAAACCCAACTTGTGTAACTCGCAATATGCCGCTATCATGTCCTCGCTAATCCATGAGCACGGCTCGTCCCGGTCTTCTTCTTCCTCAATCTGCTCGTCGGTGCGCGGAATATTGGCACATGCACTTATAACTCCTTCAAAATCAGCGTCAAATGAACAGGAGTATTTGTTGGACTCAAGAGTTTTCCATAGTGATTTCGTGACTTTCAAATCAGTCGGCTTCAACACCATTCTCGGGTCTAAAGCCCACCATAAAATGGGTTCTCCCTCCGAATACCATGGAAATATCCCCGATGAGTAGGCGACGAGTAACCTTTCGGGCGATAAATCTCCGCCAATCGCCAACAAACCGTCATTCGTCGACTGGTTTACGGGCGGAAAATCATATACCTCGTCTTTTAGCATGTATATCGGCATGGCTTTGCGATTTTGAGGTTAAAATTCACCACAAAGATAAAAATAATTTTTCAACCATGCAAGTTTTTTTTTATTTTTGCAAAACGAAATTTTCATGAACAGGTATTTTTTACATATTGCATATAATGGAAAGGCTTATCATGGCTGGCAAATTCAACAAGGCGACATCTCGGTGCAGGAAGTGCTTGAGAAATGTATAAGCCTAAAATTGAAACAAACCGTTTCGGTCACGGGATGTGGACGCACAGACACAGGGGTGAACGCAAGAAATTTCTACGCTCATTTTGAAAGCGAACCGATAACTGATTTGCAAGGATTTGTATATCAATTAAATGTCTTTCTTCCGGAGGATATCGTGGTGTACCGCTGCTGGCAGGTCGCCCCGTGTTTTCACGCCCGCTTCGATGCAAAGTCACGCACATATCATTATTATATTTCTCGAACTAAAAATCCATTTCATACCAACGACTCCTTATATATATATGGTCATCTCGATGTCGATAAAATGAATGAAGCCGCCAAGATTCTCTTTGAGTATCAGGATTTTACAAGCTTTTCCAAGTTGCATACCCAAGTTAAGACAAATAACTGTAAAATAATGGAAGCCTGCTGGTTCGAACAAAACGACCTGCTTGTTTTCCGTATCAAAGCCGACAGATTCTTGCGAAATATGGTGCGCGCCATCGTCGGCACCTTGCTTGAAGTAGGGAAAGGAAAAATGACACCGAACGATTTCCGCGCCGTCATAGAAAAGAAAAATCGCTGCTCGGCCGGCACATCTATGCCTGCCCACGCCCTTTTCCTTGAAGAAGTTACGTATTAATCCCAGTCATTGAAAAACAACCGGCTTCTTTATATCGGTGAACTTTGATATGCAAAATTGAAAATATTTTTTTTCATATCAAAAAAAAACATTACTTTTGTGGAAAATTTTAAAAATTGAAAATATGAGAAACTTACTTTTAATCAGCAATTCAACGAACTTTGGTGAGACATATTTGGCATGGGCGATGACCCAACTCGAACAGTTTTTTGACAAAAATAAACTTGGCGCCGACAGCAAGGTGGCGTTTGTGCCTTTCGCAGGCGTTTTTATCGGCGGAAATCCATATCCTAAAAGTTATAGTGCTTATACTGAAAGAGTTAAGAAAGTTTTTGACGATAAACTCGGTGTGAAAAAGTTTGTCTCGGTTCACGAAGTCGAGGATAAAGTCGGTCTTGTGAAGACTGCCGACTGCATAGTGGTGGGCGGCGGAAATACGTTCCATCTCGTTGCTGAACTGCATAAATTCGGCTTGATGCAGGCTATAGCTGAATGCGTCAACAACGGCACGCCTTACATCGGATGGAGCGCCGGCTCAAACATTGCTTGTCCTACATTGTGCACCACAAACGATATGCCAATAGTTCAACCAGCAAGCTTTGACACATTGAACCTCATACCGTTCCAAATAAATCCCCACTATCTCGACCCGCATCCGGAAATCGACAAGATGATTAAACACGGCGGCGAGACACGTCAGGACCGTATCAATGAATACCTTGCGGTGCGTCAGGAGATGAAAGTTGTCGGACTGCGCGAAGCCACCGCCATCTGGGTCGTCGGCGACAAATATTTCCTCAAAGGCGGCAAGAAAACGATAGTCTTCCAATATGGAACAGAACCGCTTGAACTTGAACCAAATCAAGAGATTACAAAGTTTGTACTGTAGAAAAAGGAATTTTTTGTTGCACCATTGAAAATAATGTATATATTTGCAAGTTGAAATAATTGTTAATCGGGCTTAAGTTCAATATAAAAAGTGTAAAAAAAAACGACGAAAGATTTGGTTGATAATTAAATTGATAGTATTAAACAAGTCAAATCTTCCAATCATCTGGAAAAAACATAAGGAAGAAAATAAATAATCGTTTAAAAATAGTTGAATATGAAGAAATTAATCTGCATTTTAATCGCATTTATGTTTGTTTCGGTTGTTCCAGAATTAGCACTCGCTCAATCTAACGACCCTTTTGAGCAACAAACTCTCAAGGCAAGAGACAATTCGACCCAAAGAGAGAAAAAAATCAATCGAAAAAAGGCAACCGAAGTCGAAAAAGCTCCTGCATCAACTCATAAACAGGAAGTGAATAAAGAGGAACCCAAGCCAGGAACAAAAAACCAGATGACAATCTCGAACCCTTGCGACGAATGGCTTGACGTGGAGTTCGTGTCGTTGGTGGGCAGCAAATCGACGCAGACAATTGAACTTACGATGAAAATGACCAACCGTGGCTTGAACAGAGGAATTCGTGTCGGTGAAGATTTCCTCGCTTATGATTGCGAAGGAGAGGAACATGCGAGAAATTTTTATACATCTTACAACACTTTGACTGATATTCCCGTGAAGTTTTCTATTAACGTGCCCGGTAAGATTAACCCGTCGAAAACCGAAGTGATGCCGGTGATGAGTTTCAATCTTGGCGACTGCCGTATCGAGATGAGAAACGTGCCAATTAACTGGAAATAAATTTGTTGTTATGAAAAATATTATCAGATTTGGATTTTTAGCGTTGACTCTGATATTGGTTGCAAATAACGCATTTGCCCAGAAACATAACGAGAAACGCTCAATCCTTGACCAGCAGTATGAGGTTCAATACATAGGTGTCGGTCAAGATGGAACAAAAGTATTTACTGTGACCACAACGGCCAAAGATGCCGCTGAAGGCGTTGAGATGGCAAAACGCGACGCTGTGGCGGCCTGCCTCTTCCGCGGAATCGCCGCATCGGGCAACACCAAAGCCACCCCGGCCATAGTGTCATACACACAGGCTGAACAGAATATGGAATTCTTCGAGGGTTTTCTGGCGCTTCCGACCAAGAAAACGCCGGGAGGACAGTATCATCGTTTCATCAATAAAACAGGAAATCCACAGTCAGTGAAAAGTGGCAAGGCATATTCCGTTTCCGTAGATGTTCAAGTGCTTTACGATGAACTCGTGAAATATATGCAAGACAAAGGCTATGCCGAGAAAATCAAAAACACCGATGCCGGCAAATACGCCAAACCAATGCTGATGGTGGTGCCTTCCGATGTGTATTGCAACGAAATGGGCTATGTCCAGAAGTGGAAAGATGAAAACGGAAATGTCAAGACTGTGCCTAATTACGATATCTTCGGAAGAGAAGACAGCAGGGACCTACGTCTTGTGATAGCTTCGCTTAACGAAATTTTCAAGAACAAAGGTTTTGAAACTCAAAGCCTTGAGTTCCTGCTGAAGAGTATGAAACAGGAAGACCAGGAAAACGCCTTGGTCGGTGACGACTACGGACTTGACGGCGCTATTGCAGAATCCCCAATCGACCGTGTCAAACGTACAGCTAACGTTGACTTCATCGTTGACCTTGATTTCGAGGTGATGGAAAAAGGCATGGGACGCTATGTCTCATTCAATATGAGAGCTGTTGACGTAAGCGCAAACGCAAGAGAAATAGCACATGCCCACGGTGACGGAAAACCTTCTAACTCGGCAACAATCAATACTTTACTTGAAGAAGCAGTGCTCAACCACATGGATTTGTTCTGTAAAAAACTTCAAGACGAGTTCGTCGATATGTCTATCCATGGTCGTCAAATTACAGTTAAAATCAAGAGAACCGATAACTCCGACTACGACTTCCTGAGAACCACCTTCGCTTTCGAAGGCGAGCAGACAACTCTCGGCGATATCATATACTATTGGCTGCAAGACAATACTGTTGACAACAATCCTACCAGGGTTATCACCCCTAACGTCTTGACATTCAATCAGGTGATGATTCCGTTGACTAAAACAGGTCGTCGCGGAACTGTCCAACGCGTTGATACTCAAGACTATTTACAAGGTTTGCAAACATATTTGAGAAATAACTATAACATCGACGGCGCGATTTATATGCGCGGTCCGAGCGAGGTTTGGTTGGTTCTGTAATTAAAATTTGTTGATATGAAAAAGATAAAAATTTTAATTCTGGCAGCAATTTGCGCAATATCCGGGATTCTATGCGCCCAAGATGTAATGAGCTTCGAGCAGATGATTCCTGTGCGCGTGCTTATGCCGAAAAACGACGAAGTTAAAGGCGATGCCCTTACGGTGTTGTATAATAATATAAATCAAGCGGTTGCGCTCAATGGCCTCGGTTCGTCAACAAATGAAAGCCGTTTCATCATCGTGACATCTGTCACAATACTTTCAAAGAATGTCACAACATCTATACCGCCTCAATATATGGCTGAAGTGGAAGTGGCGTTTTATTTCGTCGATAATATTAACAAGGTGATTCTTGCTCAAGAGATGATAACCAAAAAAGCCATGGATGACAATGACAACAGGGCTGTCGCCAAAGCTGTTAAATCAATCAAGGCTCGTGATCCTAAATTGAAGAAACTCATCAACATAGGTAAGAAAAGAGCCGTTGAGTATTATAAGGCTATTGATGAGATGGAATCTTCGGAGGAGAACGCCGACCCTGATGTGTCTTGGATTTTTGAATAAAAAAATATCTTTGAAAATGAGGAAATTATTTATCATAACTCTTGCGATGCTGTTGCCGGTATGTGCGTTCGCACAAAAGAAAGGCTTCAAACTTGTTGAGACGAACCTGACGGAAAAACCCAAATGGGTCGCGGAAAGAGAGCGTCCTGATTACATTTATGTGAAAGGTCAGGAAGGCTTGAATCTTGCTGATGCAAAAGCCGCCGCAATGAAAATCGTGGTTGACGACATCTCACAGTCGGTGGCGGTGATGGTTGAGGGCGAAATCATTGATAAAACAGTTATGAGCGTCTATGGCGACAAAAGCGAATACAAGCAGGAATATATCAACAACACAAAGACAAAATTAGCGAAAATGCCGGCTATTCAAGGTATCGCAATTCAGAAAGCCGATGTCTATTACGAGCATTTCTACAACAAGAAAACCGGCGAAGAGTATTATATGGTATATCTTCGATACCCGTTCTCCGAATTTGAAAGAAGAGATCTCATTGACGCATACAACGCTAAAGAAAAAGCAATCGACGACAAAATCAAACTTTATGATGATGAGGTGGAAACTGTTGGTAGCATTGAGGATATCAACAAAAACCTCGCTCTCTTGAGCGGATTGAAGAATGAACTTGGCGAAGAGGATACAAGAATTCATCAAATCAACACGATAATGAATTTGTATAATGACATTTTCAAATCCATTATGATTGAAATTGTGGAAAACAGACCTGGTCATGTGGCAGTACGCTTGGTGTACAAAGGTCGTATGATTACGACGTCGCAAAGACCAGTCGTCTCATCAACTTGCGCAGTGGGTTTTGATGTGAGATACATCGATGGTGTTTGCCATGTCGATTTCGACAACCAATACTGCTATCCACAAGACGAGCCGACTTTGAAGATAAGATTTAGGGCCGGCAACAGCACGCCAAACAAAAAAATCAGAATTAAATTTTAATAATATGCGGAAGCCGAAAAGCTAGAGTAGGCAAAAATCTAAAAAAAATTACTATGAAAAAATTTAGTTTATTAGTTTGCGCAGCATTGCTCGGAATGTTTGTCGTATCATGCGGCTCAAGTAAAAAAGTCACAAAAGAACCAGAAAAAGAGGCTTGTGCACAGTGCTTGTCAACAAAAGACGCCATCAGAGCCGAAGGTTCATTCATGGCACAGTATGAGAACCAGATTCCCAAGGCAAAACAGGCTGCCGCCAACAACGCCCGTCAGGAGCTCGCCCGTATAATGGAAGTTAAAATCAGCAGTGTGATTGAAGACTATTCATCAACCTACATCGATGGCGATGCACAGGAGTTCAAACAAAGTCTTAAAGACCTGAGCCGCACGGTCGTTCAACAGACAGTGAAAGGCGCTCTTCCTGCCATGCCGGGCTGGTCGGAGAAAATGAAGAACGGTACAATGTATTATGTTTGCCTCGAAATCAGCTCAAACAACGTTCTTGACAATCTCAAAGAGAAAGTTACAAACGATGCCAAGTTGAGAACAGACTTTGAATACGAGAAATTCAAACAGATTTTCGACAAGGAAATGGAAAAAATGGAATAATCGACAGTGACTGAAAAATTACTATACGTAATTGTCGCTATTACTTGTGTCTTTACAAGTATAAACAAAGCGTATGCGGGAAATGTATGTTCTCCCGCATACGCTGATTATGGAGAACTCCCATCTTGGTTCTTTAATCCATACGGCGCAATCGGTGTGTCGGACATGAATCTCGACTCGGTGACAGCTGTCAATCAGGCTGTTGTAAGAGCGATGTTTTTGCATGCCGTATCCCAAAAACTGAAAATGTCGTCGGTGTATGAACTTTATTACCACCTGGAAAATGATAGAAACAACAATATTGACAACCAAAAATCTCACTGTTTCGCAGATTTTGAAACCTCAATCAGCGGCTACGGCTATGACATAATTGACATTTGTTTTACCAAATATGACGAAGCTATAGTTATGCTGAACATATATGATGATTATGACGAAAACAATGAAAAAACAGCCGATTTCAACGGCTCATACATGTTCTATTACGATGGAACGATGAAAAATCCGGAATATGGTGACACCTTCAGGTTGAAGATGTGTGTTCCCCGCGAGGAAATTAAGAACTTGGAGTGGCTCTCTATAACTGAAAACCGTTATTCTGCTCAATTATCAACAATTGACTCGCTAACAAACAATGTGATTGAAAAATATTATGATTATGGAAATGGAGGCAAGGTGTCGAGAAAAGTAGTTAATCAAAACACCAAACATGGACTTTGGCACAGTATTGCAGACACATTTATGCAAGCTCTGACGAATTTTACTCCACAACAAGCCATAATTAAAAGTACAAACAGAATGATTACCGATTATCAGTCTCTTAATCAAGATGCTGATTATCGTGACAAAGTGCAGGATATTGCCCGAATGATATATAAAGCAGATTTGTCGTGCATAATTAATGGCATGGAATGTGATAACGGCATGATGTATGTGGATTGGAAAGTGTCGGAATTAAACAAAACGGAAGCAAATCCCCCCGAGAAAACAAAATTCATTTATGAATCGCACGGCTATCAGGCTGTTGTGGGTTCTGATAAATCAAAGGCACGTAATGAGTCAAGGCGTATCGCTTTGATAAGTGCTGAAAATGAAATCGCCAAAATGGCAAATTTTAGAATAAGTGAGTTGTCCGATGACTTTTCAATCAGTTATGACAATGATTATTATCAAAGATATGTTGATACAGCGCAAATATCTACTAAATTGATGCTTAAAGATGTTCGGGAAGTTGTTATTGCCGAGCCTGAACTGAAAAACGGTGTTTATTGCTCGAAAATAAAGGCAAGTGTAAATAATAACTGCATTATTTCGTTAGATAATAAAAAGTAGTTTTGTTTTTTATAGGTTATGAAATATCAAGGGCTTGATTACAAACAGGTGGAAGAGAGCCGTGCAAAGCACGGCTTTAATATTCTCACTCCTCCTAAAAAGGAGTCTATTTTTCGTCAGTTTTTGGATAAGTTCAAGGATTCGATAATACAGATTCTGCTGATAACCCTCGCACTTTCTATCGGAGTGTCTGTGTATCAATATATTACCACTGATGAGGGGCTGAATGTTTTGTTTGAGCCATTGGGAATTTTCATAGCCATCATATTGGCTACATGCGTCGGATTCATATTCGAGGTAAACGCCAACAAAAAATTCGATATCCTCAATCAAGTTAATGACGAGGAAACGGTAAAAGTTATTCGCGACGGTAATGTCACTCTTATTCAGCGACGCGAAATTGTCGTTGGCGATATTGTGATTATTGAAACAGGCGATGAGGTGCCGGCAGACGGTATTCTTTTAGACGCCTTTTCATTGCAGGTAAATGAATCAGACCTCACAGGCGAGCCGATGGCGCGAAAAACCACCGATGAGAAAGAATTTGATAAAGAAGCCACATATCCTTCAAATTGGGTTATGCGAGGCAGTAAAATCATTGACGGTCATGCTGTTATGCAGGTGGAAAAGGTCGGCGATGCCACCGAATGGGGCAAGGTCTATAAAGGCTCTCAAATAAACAACAATGTTAAAACACCTTTGAATATCCAGCTCGATAAACTTGGACATGTTATTTGCAATGCAAGCTATATCATTGCCGCCGTAATAATCGTGATGCGTTTTATAATGTATTTTGTTCATATTGACGGCATTGGTGACGGCATTGACTGGCTTGGATTCACACAATATGCGCTAAATACATTGATGATGGCAGTTACGATTATCGTGGTGGCTGTTCCGGAGGGTCTCCCGATGAGTGTGACCTTAAGTCTTGCGTTGAGTATGCGCAGAATGTTGATTACCAACAATTTGGTTAGAAAATTGCACGCATGTGAAACAATGGGGGCTGCCACCGTCATTTGCACCGATAAAACCGGCACGCTCACACAAAACCAAATGAGTGTCAACGATATGCTGTCATATTGTGAGTGTGATGATGTGTTAAAGGAATGTATTTCGGCTAATACAACCGCTTTCCTTGATTTTACGAATAATGAAAAAATTAAGGCGATAGGCAATCCTACAGAGGGAGCTCTCCTGCTATGGCTTTATGATAAAGGTGTCAACTATAACGATTATAGAGATGACACGAAACTTCTCTATCAGGTGCCGTTTTCCACGAAATATAAGTTTATGGCTACCATTGTTGAGTCTAAAACATTCAACAAGCCTATGTTTTATCTGAAAGGAGCTCCGGAGATAATTCTTGCGCATTGTGATAAAATAGCGACAAAAGATGGAGTCGTTGACATAGAGCCATATCGTGAAACTCTTGTTGGTCAGATAAGTGCATATAATGACAAGGCAATGAGAACGTTGGCGTTGGCATACAAAACAGCGGACCCCAACGAGCAATCTTTCGATCCGCAAACAGATAATCTCGTCGCCGATAATCTTATATTTATTGCTGTCGCTGCTATTGCCGACCCAATTCGTGATGATGTCTCGGATTCGGTGGCGACATGTATGCGGGCTGGTATTGACGTAAAGATTGTGACTGGCGACACTCCTGGAACAGCTATTGAAATAGGTCGTCAACTGGGATTATGGAAAGATACCGATCAAAAGGATTTCAATCACATCTCGGGTAAGGATTTCGAGGCTCTTTCCGATGAGGAGGCGAAACGTCGCATACCGATGATAAAGATCATGTCGCGTGCCCGACCTATGGATAAAGAACGATTGGTGCGTTTGCAGCAGGCTTATGGCGAGGTCGTGGCTGTCACAGGAGACGGCACCAATGACGCTCCCGCACTGAAGGCTGCTCAAGTAGGACTCTCTATGGGTGATGGCACGACGGTGGCGAAGGAGGCTTCGGATATCACAATCCTCGACAACTCATTTAACAGCATCGTCCGCGCAGTGATGTGGGGCCGCTCCTTATATCTGAATATTCAACGTTTTGTGCTGTTCCAGATGACTATCAACGTGGCTGCATGTCTTGTGGTGATGCTGGGAGCGTTGCTTGGCACCGATGCAGTGCTCACTGTAACTCAAATGCTTTGGGTCAATCTGATAATGGATACATTCGCCGCTCTCGCCCTGGCGTCATTGCCGCCTTCTGACAGCGTGATGAATGAGAAACCTCGCGCTAAAAACGCTCACATACTCACAAAACCGATGATAAACTCAATCATAGTCGTCGGTATGTTGTTTGTGCTGATAATGCACGGATTCGTGCAATATTTCAAACACGTTGAAGTGAACTCTCTGATGTGCTTCTCCGTCAAGGATTATTTGTCAAACTTCTTTAATTTCAATATCGCTGACGCGAAAAAATATACGACATACGAGCATTCATTGACGTTTACGATATTCGTGTTCCTGCAGTTCTGGAATCTTTTTAACGCGAAAGCGTATCACACGGGAAAATCAGCCTTTTGCAATATAACAAAGTCATTCGGCGGTTTTGAACTCGCCTTGCTGATAATTCTCATCGGACAGTTTGTCATAGTCACTTTTGGTGGTGAGATGTTCTGCGTCGAGCCCCTGAAATGGCAGGAGTGGCTCATCTGTTTCATCGGGACAAGCCCCGTGCTCGTTATTGGTGAACTAATACGATTTTTCAAGAAAGATAATTTTTGATTATGAAGATTTTGATTTTAAACGGACCTAATCTGAATCTTATCGGTAGGAGAGAACCAGAGATATATGGTAATCAATCACTTGACGAATATTTTGAAATTGTCAGGCAACGTTTCCCGGATTGTGAGATAGATACGTTTCAATCCAATCACGAGGGTGCCTTGATTGACAAACTACAAGATGCGATGGGAAAATATGATGGGATTGTGATGAATCCAGGCGGTTACGCCCATACATCAATCGCATTGGCAGATACCATAAGGGCCATCGAAATCCCTGTCGTGGAGGTTCATATTTCCAATATTTATGAAAGGGAGGAATATCGACGTCATTCTTACACTGCCGAGGCCGCGGCTTGTTCAATCGTCGGCCGTGGTCTTGAAGGGTATGCCGAAGCCGTTGCCTGTTTGAAAACTCTAAACTCTAAAGACTAAAGTCTTTCTCGTTTAGTTCAGTGTAAAGTTTGACCTTGTTTAGAAAATGCTTGAAAACAATATTTTTCTGATAAACTTGGGAAACGTGTTTGTGTGGCAGTGCGTTTCTTTTTTTCTTCAGCATCGGCAGGTGTCTGTAAAAACTCAGATGCGCTCTCGTCACTGCCCATAAATCGGCGAAACTGCCGTCGAAGAGGAATTTCATTCCCGCCACCCAATCCAAAATAATTCTGTATGAAATAGTGCCGAAAACAGTGCCTTTGGGGAGGTTTTTCATCAGTAATGACAGGTTGTTCCTGAAATTGAGATAAGTTTTTCTTGCCGAGCTTTTGGGCAGGGTGCCGCCTCCGATATGATAAACTTTTGACAGAGGGCAATACATTACTTTATAATTCATGTTTTTCACGCGCCAGCAGAAGTCGATTTCTTCCATGTGAGCGAAGAAGCTGTCGTCTAAACCTCCAAATGTATGATAAACTTCTGACCTCACGAACATGCAGGCACCTGTCGCCCAAAAAACCTCTCTTATGTCGTCATACTGACCGTTGTCGGTTTCCATGTTCTGGAAAATCCTGCCGCGACAGAAAGGATAGCCGTATTTGTCGATGAACCCGCCGCCAGCACCGGCATACTCAAACATTTCCTTGTCGTGATAAGAGAGAATCTTTGGCTGACAGGCCGCGATTGTCACATCGCTGTCCATCAACTCTATAATAGGCTCAATCCAGTGAGGCGTGACCTCGATATCGGAATTAAGCAAACAATAATATTTTGCTTCAACTTGACGTAGCGCTATGTTGTAACCTGTGGAAAAGCCTCCGTTGAAATCGTTGACAATCAACCTGATATTGGGAAAATGCTCTTTCATGAAAGCCACGGAGTCATCGGTGGAGGCATTGTCGGCGACGATAACATCGGCCACCCCGGAACTATGCTCAATGACATTGGGAAGAAACTTCTCAAGAAACTTCTTTCCGTTGTAATTCAATATGACCACCGCAACTTTTTTCATGCTTGCAAAAATAAAAAAAATAGCAATATGCCAATGCGATTTTTTTAAATGTCATTTTGAACCTAACATGTTTATCTGACATGTTCAACTTCTGTTGGTTGCTTTAGTTAGATGTTTTTTACTTGTATTCGACAGTGATACAGGGCCGTTGAGAGAATAGAGTTCATCATCGTTGTATATGACGGAGGGTTGTCCAGGGCAATAAACTGTCAATTAAAAAAGATAAGGGACCCGAATTTCAGGTCCCGTTATCAAAACAAAGTATGTGTGGTATGTTTAAAAATTACTATTCGTTTTTATCGTGGATTATCGTAATACTCCTTTGCTTTGTCGCCGTATGAATTGGGTCTTGCGTAATCATCGACACCGTAATCGGAGTATGTGCCGTATGTTCTCTGATATATTTCCGTCGTCCATCTGAAGTTGTTGATTTCACCGATAGCGTCGGAGTGGATGAGTTTGAAGTCATTTGTTACAATGTCACGTGTCATAAACACGAATTTCTTGTTGCGTTGGCTTTTTCCAAGGACATAGTAATGCCATATTTCATAAGGGTAAGCGCCAGGTTCGTTGTAACTCTCTACGATTCTGTCCGGAACTCCATATTTCAAGAACACAATACCTCTGTCCGTCTCGTATCCCTTGCTGTTAATCGTGTTGAACGAGGTGTTAACTCTGAGAACTTGAGCGTAATAGTCGAGCCAGGCTTGCTTGGGCTCCAGTTTGTTTCTGCTTGACCAGAATGTGTAGAAATATTGCTGCATTGTTTTGATATCATCAGTCTGCAAAAGCTCGATGGAATACTCTTTCTCAACCAAAGTCGAGATGGGGGCTGTCATCCTTATGTACTCGCGAATTGTATCGATGTTGTTGATTTTTCCACTGAACACATTGTCTGTGTTAATGGAAGCAAGCATTGTATGGTCAATTTGATAATAAGGGTTGCTCCTCTGGAAGAAATAACGGTTAAATCCGACAATCTCGTTGTTTCTGTCGCGAGCTTCGAGTACGAGATAATAGTTGCCTGACGGAAGATTAGTGATGTCAATATTGTTTATGACAACGTCTATGTCCTTGGCGGTCATTCGTTTAGTGAAATAAAAATTATTTAACACGGTGTTGTTTTCGAAAGCACATATATATGTGTTAAGCAAATATTTCTCGCCTTCGCCAAGTTGTTTTTTCGCATTGTAAAGTTCGACGTAGAACGTGAGTTTGTTCAGTGATTCCGGATAATACGGCATAATCATAGGGATAAGGTCGTAGCCGTTTTTCGTCGTCTCGCTTTCTGTCGTGGCTTTAGAATAATTCTCAAGGCCGAGAATATTTGACATGCAGATCGTTTCCGGAAAATCTATGAGCAACTGATCGATAACCTTAAATGGTTTGTCGTTCTTATTGTTGGCGTCTTCTAAAAGAATTTCCAAATCGTAGGTCCCGTTTTCAAGAGAATAACGTTGCATGTCCATGAAAAATCCATTGATACTTGCAGTGTCGTCAACTGACGGGCTGGTAAGGGAATACTTTCCGAAATTTTGCACAGACTCCCATTGTTTGAACATTATCGTGACATTGATGGTTGCATTGTATTGGCCGTTTGCGTTTTTCACATACACAAGGCTGCTTTTATCAACGGTTATATATGTTTCAACGTATGGCGTGGGATTTTCGCCCGGAGTGCTGAATGCCGCGTACGATATATAGGCGTTCAAGGACTTGTTTTGCTGGGCAAATGATGTCACACCAAACATTGCCATCAAACTGACTAATAAAAATTTCTTCATGATGCACAGAATTTTTGTTTCCGGTGCAAAATTACTATTGTAAAATAATTTTGTCAAGACTTTTGGTCGTGTTTTTTATGGAAAAATATGGAAGGAATCTTTATAAATATTTGATTTATAGACAATTACGATATGTTGATTTTAGTACTGAAAAGTACTCAAAAAACCTATAATAAAATGATTTAATTCTTGCGACGTGTCGAAAATACTTTCGATGCGGTTGCCTCGTTTGTTGGCGGAACTGTATGTTTGCTTGAGTAAAACGGCAATCTCAAGGTTTGAGAACCCCATGAGACTTAATATGATAAATCGAAAGTCGGCAGGCGTTAATGCTGGATAGGCTTTTGATAATGAATGTGTTAGATTAGGGAATGATTCGTTGAAAGTAGTCGTGAGCGAAATCATTTTGACCTTCGTCAACGCCAGGCGAGGATAGTCGCCGACAGTTTTTATCAAAATCTCTTTACCTTCAAGTGAATTTTTAATTTCTTTGTAAATTTTAGAGTTTACAAATGAATTATAATCTTCTTCAAAGGTGTGTCTTGGCGTTTTGTCGATTGTTGTTGTATCAGCAGCCTTTCTTTTTGTGTATTGATAAAACGCCGCTGTACCTATTAGCAATAGTATTATAACTGCTATAAGCGTCCATATTAAACCATTGAGACTGTTTGATTTGTCATCTTTGTTCGGATCGTTGTCCTCGACAAATTTATCATAAATATTATCAAGTTCCATTTTCACGGGTGTGAGGCGGGCTTCCGCGGATTGTGCCTTTGCCTGATATTGAGCGTAGAATAGTTCTTTGTCGTGTTCGTTGAGTGAGAAGTATATGCTGGCGAGCATTTCAGCGGCATCTACTTTGAGCTTCCCGTTCCCGTCTTCAAAACATCTAAGCAAATATGGCAGGGCTTTGTCAAAATTATTGTCATAATAAAAATAACATGCTGTAAAATACTGAAATTCAATTGAATACAGGGATTTTGTCCACATTTTTCCATATATGGAATCAGCTGAATTTACGTCAAAAATGTCGTATAATGCTATTCCTTTCTTTACCTGAATGAGGTTGTATTGTTCTTCTGTAAGGTTTTTCTTTTCTTCCGCCGTCTCGTAATTGAGAAGCGCGATATTTGAAATGTGGTTGCGCAGATAAAGGTCTCCGGTTTTTAAAAGCATGTCGATAACTTCATGCTGACGGCTTGCATTCTCAAATTGTGAACGTGCTTGGTCATAGAAATATGATGCCGGCTTCAAACTGTTGACATCGGAATAGACATCGCCGATGTTTTCAAGAATCTGTCCGAGACAATGGAAGTCGTCGCTGTCAGGGGCTTTTTTCAGGGTTATAAAGTCTTTTTGCGAATTGTATGACACGATAAATGCTTCTGCGGCATTAATATAATTTGAATTTTTATGTTCAATTCTGCCTTTCTGGAAGAAAATCTGTGATTTTTTTTCAAGGAAAAGAAGGTTGTTGGCGTAAAATCCGGAGCAACTGTCGGCTATTTTTGCCAAATTGTCGAGTTGTTCACCGGTGTTTTCATAATTGTTTTTAAAGTCCATCATCTCTGTGGGAATGGACTTGTTGTTACACGTAGTAAAGCATAATGCTGTGAGTAACAATAATATGAAAAAAATATGTCTAAAAAACAACTTCATTACTGGGAACAAAGATAGTGGATTTTTTTGAAAGAATAAAAAAAAATCAAAAAAAATGTTGTCACATTAAAAACTTTTGTATTTTTGCAGCGGAGATATGGCAGAGCGGTCGATCGCGGCGGTCTTGAAAACCGTTATACAGAAATGTATCGGGGGTTCGAATCCCTCTGTCTCCGCTGATAGCAACTCAAAAGGGTTGCTCTTTTTATAGAAAGGTTGGGGAGAGATGCCGGAGTGGTCGATCGGGGCGGTCTCGAAAACCGTTGAACGCTCTGCGTTCCAAGGGTTCGAATCCCTTTCTCTCCGCAAAACAACATTTATTGCCGACATTATTGTCGGTTTTTTTTTATTATGCCAAAATGGCATTCGGCATGTCAATTTGTCATAAAACAGCCTTTGGCACATAATTTGAATATATTCCAATTGAAAGCTGATGCGAAAGCAGAGGCGATTAAATTAACAAAATGTTTAACAAAATTTTGGAGGTATAAATTATGTTACCAGTATTTAAAAACAGTTGGTTCCCAACAGTATTTGATGAGTTTTTTGACAATGATTTAATGCCTCGTGCCAACACAACAGCACCGGCAG
>OLGV01000047.1_pt1 | contig 48895 bp, 48 predicted proteins | sample 1605761 | NCBI WGS metagenome assembly OLGV01 (sample SAMN03283245) | human gut metagenome | biome: human-associated habitat; material: feces | host: Homo sapiens | place: Peru | collected 2012
CTGCATTGACTTGTGGGAAAGTAGGTCGCCGCCACCACTACAATAGAGACGGACAGACTCCGTCTCTATTTTTTTTTGCACATCCCTATTTTTTACCCGATTTATCCCACATCTTTAAGCTAAATTTATTATTTTTGCATCGTGAAAATTTTGAATATCATATCATTAATAACAAATGTGATTTTTAGCCAATTCTTAATGGCAAACACTATCCCCTCGCATACAAATGATTCTATTCAAGTTGATTCAACTTTGGTGAAATATTTTTATGAAAGTATTGACAATAAACAACTTGGAGATGTGAGAGTTTGGGACACCACTACCCTTTCAGCTTCATTTTACGACCCGACAAATCCTCTTTTCGAGTATTATCAGGAATTGAGCAACTCGGGACATGCACATAAAAACTTGGAATTCTCCTTCCCCACTTCCATCGGTTTCAACAATAATCTGATATTTTACGACAAATTTATTATTACAAAATCAAAAATCCTCTACCCTATTGTTTATCAACCATTTACAGAAATAAACTATATGATGGGAGGAAAAAAGGAACAGCATCTGAACGTTATATTCTGTAGAGAATTTTTGCCAAGATTTTTTGTTACGCTGAATTTTAATATAGACTTTGCCCCCTCCGTTTATCAGAGAAGCTATGCACAAAACTCTTATTTTATCGGCAATTTCCGTTGGAATACAAAAAACGAGCGCTATGGCTTGAACGGATACTATTTTACAAATAAAATTGATGTTAATGAAAATGGTGGCATTACCGCTGACTCTCTATTCGTTGACAATATCGACGATGACAAAACCGTGATTCCCGTCAATTTGATGGGGGCAAGCAACTTGATTAAGGTTTCCGGATTCGGAATAAACCAATATTTCATCTTAAAAAATTCTGATATTCAAACAGAGAAAAAAATTGGTTTTGGAAGAATAAGCTATTCGTTTGATTATCAAAGAAACAGATACCTTTACAAAGACTCCGAACCCACCTCGGCGTTTTATGCTACTTTTGATGAGGTCTTGAATACAGATGAGACTTTTGATAGCTTGACTTTTTATACAATTAAGAATGGTATCTTTTGGAACTCGTTGAGTTATGGCAAATACAACAACGATATTCCTTTTTATCTGACTTTTGGTGTTGAACACAATTACACATATCATAACGGATATAAAGAAATTTTAACCGGCGAGCAATTCAATAAAGTCGATTATCAAAATTTAAGGGCTAAAGCCGGAATCATCATCAATCTGTTCAAATCGACGAGAATTACCGGCAAAGGCGAGCTTATTTTAAGTGACTACCATGCTGGAGATTTTATTTTGAACGCTCAATGGAAGCAGTTTTTGGGCTCATACAAAAAAAATATCGGGGCTTTGGCGTTTGATATTAATTTCTCGAGAAAATCGCCGGATTGGTTTGAGGAGACCTATTATTCAAACAATTTCAGATGGAACAACGATTTCAATCCAGCGACATACTTAAGATTCAAAGGCGCATACGAGACCCGTTGGTTATCAATAGGTTTAAAGCAAACAATCATTGATAGTTACATTTATTTCGGTGAGAATGCAAAACCTGTTCAATATACAGGAACGCTCAATATCACGTCGGCTTTTGCCAATTTTAACATAAAATTAAAATATTTTGAAATTTGCGGCATGGCATCAATGCAAGTCGCTGACAATGAGGATATTATACATCTTCCTCTCTTCTATGGAAAATTAAAATTCGGTTGGGACATAAATCTTGTAAAAGGCATCTCGATGATGCAGCCCTCCATAGTAATCAATTATTTCACAGAGTATTACGCAGATGCGTACATGCCTGCATTGAGGACCTATTATCTACAAAAAGAAGTGAAAATCGGGAATTATCCTTTTTTGGATTTATATATTACATTTAAAATTAAACGCGCGAATATCTTCGTCGGATATACGAACATCTACACTTTAGCCAAGGATAACAGGTATTTCACAACCCCACATTATCCGATGAGAGACTCTAAATTCGTCTTGGGAGTGAATTGGCGGCTTTACAAGTAGTTAATTCAGCCCCCTTTGCTTCTTGATTTTATCGTAGGCATCGTTGATTTCCTGGAATTTTTTCTCGGCGTCTTTCCTGACATCCTCGCCAAGATATGCAACTTTATCAGGATGGTTTTTCTTTGCCATTTCGCGATAAGCTTTTTTAACTTCATCGTCAGTAGCGGAGGGGGTGATGCCGAGGATAGTGTAGGCATCATCGACCTTCTTGACAAACATTGCCTTAATTGATTCAAAATCAGCATTATAGACACTCATATAACGTGAAATCGACTCGATGATTTCGATTTCTTTTTCATGAACCTGACCATCGGCGGAAGCTATTCCGAAAAGGTAATGCAGCAACTGAAGTCTTGAGGAATAATCCATATAACGGCCAATTTGCCGGCTTACTTCCGATACATTGATGTCTTGTTTCAATACTTCACGCAAAGTAAGGATATATTTTTCCGCCTGTTCCTGACCGAAATTTGTCAAGAAAAAACGTTTCACATAGTCAAGCTCCGATTTTTTCACATTGCCGTCGGCTTTCATCACAGCGGCTGAAAGGACAAGCAGACTCGCAGAGAAATCTTGTTGGCGAGGGTTCTTACCCATGAATCTCACATCTTCTTTTGTATAGCTATTGCCAAAAATAGAACCCAAAGCATATCCAATTATGGCTCCTATAGGACCGCCGCCTATTATAAAACCTATCCCCGCCCCTATCAATCCAGAACTGCATCCCCCATTGGCAGATAATTGATTATCAACACCTTGAACTTTCCTTTCAAATAATCTTATCAAAACATTGATAACTCCAAAAGCCATTAAAACAACTATAAATTTCGTCATTGTGAAAAATTTTTACAAAAATACAAAAAAAGACGTTATGCATTAGATTTTGGACATTAGTTTTTTCTTTTTGATTGGTTACATCACACATAAAACCGACGTTGAATACGATATCTATCATCACATCAACGGAGCTTGATTAAAAAAACATAAAAAAATCTTGAAATTTTTTTATAAAAACTCCGATTTTTTTACTAATTTTGCGGTTCCAAAAGAAATAGGCAGCATTTTTTGCAAAAAACTGAAAGTCATATAGTAAAACAACAAATAATTTTAAAAAAATGGGAAGAACCAAGTACGTTTATCTTTTCGGCAATCGTACGGCCGAAGGCGACTCAACAATGAAGAATTTGTTGGGTGGAAAAGGTGCGAACTTAGCGGAGATGTGTCTGTTAGGATTACCTGTTCCAGCAGGTTTAACAATCACAACTGAATGCTGCACAGCGTATTATGCAAACAACTGCCAGCTTCCGGCTGGTTTGATGGACGAGGTACACGCAGGTATCAATAACATGGAGAACATCATGGGCATGAAATACGGCGACGCGGAAAATCCTCTCTTGGTATCGTGCCGCTCTGGCGCGCGCCAGTCAATGCCAGGCATGATGGACACAGTGTTGAATATCGGTCTCTGCTCGAAGACCATTCCTGGTTTGATTAAGAAAACCAACAATCCTCGATTCGTTTACGACTCATACCGTCGTCTTATCATGATGTACGCCGATGTCGTTATGGAGAAAGCCGAGGATAAAGAGCCTGTTAAAGGCAAAGGCATTCGTAAGATTTTAGATGAGGAACTTGATACTTTCAAAGCAAAAAAGGGTTATAATTCAGATACAGAAATCACAGCGGAAGAACTCCGGGCTTTGGCCGAGAATTTCAAGAAGATAATCAAAGAAGAACTCGGCACAGAGTTCCCTGATGACGCGGAGATGCAGCTTGAAGGCGGTATCAGAGCCGTGTTCAAGAGCTGGAACGGCAAGAAAGCCGTGTCATACAGAAGAATCGAAGGCATTCCAGGTGATTGGGGAACCGCCGTCAACGTACAAGCCATGGTATTCGGAAACATGGGTGAAAACTCAGCGACCGGTGTCGCTTTCACACGTGACCCTGCCACAGGCAAAAACAATTTCTACGGTGAATGGCTTATCAACGCCCAAGGCGAAGATGTCGTGGCTGGCATCCGCACCCCTAATCCGTTGAACAACGACACCAAGAACGAGAAGAACAAGGCTATGCTTTCTATGGAAGAACTTATGCCACAGACTTACAAAGAGTTATGCGACATTCGCACCACTTTGGAAGACTTCTACAAAGATATGCTCGATATTGAGTTCACAATCCAAGACGGCAAATTATATATGTTGCAGTGCCGCGTAGGCAAACGCACAGGTGTCGCGGCAGTCAACATGGCACTTGACATGCTTCACGAAGGCAGAATCGACGAAGCCACAGCAGTGATGAGACTCGGTGTCAACCAGATTGACGAGCTCCTCCACCCCATCCTCGACCCTAAAGACGAGAAGAACAAGAGCGTCTTGGCTCATGGTCTTCCCGCAGGTCCTGGCGGTGCGGTAGGTAGAATCGCGTTGAGCAGCGAGAAAGCCATGGAATACGGAAATGCGAAACAAGCCAACATACTTGTCCGCGAAGAGACAAATCCGGAGGACGTTGAAGGAATGCGCGCTGCCGACGGCATACTCACACAGCGCGGCGGAATGACCTCACACGCGGCATTGGTTGCGCGTGGCTGGGGCAAATGCTGCATCGTGGGTTGCGAGGCTGTCCATATCAACGAAAAAGAAGGCACCGTGAAAATCGGCGACAAGACATATAAAGAAGGCGACATGATTTCATTGAACGGAACCAAGGGCTATGTCTATGACGGCACCGTGACGACCATCGACGCCACAGAAAACCCACGCTTCCAAGAGTTCATGCGCTTGGTTGACAAATACCGCAAGATGGGAGTCCGCACCAACGCCGACAATCCTGACGACGCACAGAAAGCCGTCAGTTTCGGTGCTGAAGGCATCGGCTTGTTCCGTATCGAGCACATGTTCTACGGCAAGAACAGCGAGAAGCCTCTTGCCAAACTCCGCAACATGATTCTCGCCAACACAACAGAGGAACGCATCCAGGCTTTAGCAGAACTCGAGCCATACGTCCGCGAGTCGGTAAAGGCCACAATGAAGGTTTTGGACGGCAAACCCGTGACATTCCGTTTGATGGACCCGCCACTACACGAGTTCGTTCCTAATACACCCGAGAAGCAGCAAGAGCTCGCCAAGGAGCGTGGTATGGACCTCAAGGAACTCCAGAAACGCATCGACGCATTGCACGAGGTGAACCCGATGATGGGTCTCCGCGGCGTGCGTCTCGGTATCGTTTATCCCGAGATTTCAGAGACACAGTTCCGTGCCTTGTTCGAGGCAACCGCACAGTTGATGAAAGAAGGCCACCAGCCACATCTCGAAATCATGGTTCCTTTGACAATCAATGTGAAAGAGCTTGAGCACCAGAAAGAAATCGCCGAAAGAGTTAAAGCCGAAGTCGAGAAACAGTATGGTCTGACAATCGAATACATGTACGGCACAATGATTGAGATTCCACGCGCCACATTAGTTGCCGACAAAATCTCCGAAGTCGCACAATTCTTCTCATTCGGCACCAACGACTTAACTCAGATGACATTCGGTTTCTCACGCGATGATGTCAACGCCATCGTCCACAACTACGTCGAACAGAAAATCATTCCTGCCGATCCATTCAACACATTGGATCAGGAAGGCGTTGGACAGTTGGTGAAACTCGGTGTCGAGCGCGGACGTTCAACCAGAAACAACCTGAAATGCGGCGTTTGTGGCGAGCACGGCGGCGACCCGGCATCAGTGGAGTTCTTCTACAACTGCGGCTTGAACTACGTTTCTTGCTCACCATTCCGCGTGCCTGTCGCAAGACTGGCAGCGGCACAGGCAGCAATTAAGGCGGATAGAGCGAAATAGCCATCAGTTATTAGCCATTAACTATTAGAATAGTAGAGACACCACAGTGTGGCGTCTCTACGTGTTTTTGTAAGACAGAATTAAAAAAATCATTTTAAAAATGAATACATTGACCTTAAAATCATCTTATGATGACCTGAACTTGGCAGTGGCCTACAAAGAGCCCGAAACAGAGCCGGCCGGCATTGTACAAATCGTCCATGGCATGTGCGAGCATAAGGAGCGATACAATGAATTTATGGAATTTCTTGCTTCCAAGGGTTTTATCTGTGTTATTCACGACCATCGCGGTCACGGGGCTTCCGTTAAGCGTCCGGAAGACTTGGGGTATATGTATGCAGGCGGCTGGAAAGCATTGGTCGAGGATATTGAAGTTGTCAGAAAATGGTCTTCTGAAAAATGGCCCGGATTGAAAAGAACACTTTTGGGACACAGCATGGGCTCGATGGCAGTGAGATCCTACACCAAACGTTATGACAACAATATCGACAAACTCATTGTCTGCGGCTCTCCGAGTTTCAATCCAGCAGGCGGTGTGGCTAAATTTCTTGCCAACTTTTTCGCGAAAGTTAAAGGCGACCACTATCGACCCCAGTTGCTTCAGGATTTGTCTTTCGGCTCTTTCAACAAGCCGTTTCGTGACGAGGGCTTTGAGAGTGCATGGGTGTGTTCAAACCGCTCTGTATTAGAGGCTTATCATCAAAACCCACTCTGTCAGTTCATATTTACAGCCAATGGGTTCTCCAATCTCATCGGGTTAATGAAAGATTGTTACAGCCGCAAAGGTTGGTCAATGTCGAATCCTAAAATGCCGATTATGTTTATTTCCGGTGCGGATGATCCTTGCCGTGGAAACGACAAGCGACACAACCGTTCTGTAGCGTTGATGAACAAGGTGGGATATGTCAATATCACTAACATTGTCTATCCAGAAATGCGGCATGAAATCCTCAATGAGACTGACAAGCAGAAAGTTTGGACGCAAGTGGAGAAATTCGTGGAGGGAATTTCTGCCTGACCGTTTTAACAGCAGGCTATAGAACGCATGGCCATGTTAAACAAGTTGCATATATTAAACCCGGGTAATTTACAGTTGTTCATATTGGGTATATGCGGTTTCAAATGGTATAATAATCCAAACAGTGTCAATGTTTTTTGCAGTTAAATTATATTGCAAAATCACATAGATTTAAAAATATCCTAATCAAACTTATGCTTCCATCGTCTGTGACTCCAGAGCCAGTAGTATGGACGGCTTCTGATGGTCTGTTCCAGTAATTCGACGTATTTCTGCATGACGGCGCCTTCGGGAAGCGAGTTCGGACATTCGCATATTTCATGAATATCGAGACGATATTTGCCTATGCGCTCTTTGACAACTTCGTAATAGAGAACCGGAAGATTGTATTTGCGGGCAAAGCCTTCGGCTCCGCGTATAAAACCGGTTTTACGGTGCAGAAAATCAGTGACATAGCAACGCTCCGGGTTGCTCGGACTCTGGTCGGAGAGAATCATATAGGCAGCAGGAATGTGGTTCTCCTCGTGATACGCCATCACCTCGCGGACATTGTCGTGAAAAACCACCTGGTCGCCGTAACGTGTTCTGGCTCTGTTAATTAGCTTCTCAAAAACCTTGTTGGTGTTGTGCGCTCCCACTCCTATTCCGTGATGCTTGAACTGCATATCGACACTCAAAACCATCCATTCCCAGTTGTTGTGGTGGCTCGACATCAGAACCACGCTCTTGCCCTGGTCGAAATACTTGTTCACAACCTCTGGATTCGAGCAATGATAGCGGCGCATCACGTTTTTGCGGCTCATTGTCAACATTTTAAGCATCTCGGCAGCAAGTTGCATAAAATGCCAATAATAACGATTCCGCGCTCTTCGCACCTCTCTCCCGCTCCATTCCGGAAAGGATTTCGAAAAATTGTCGTCAACAACCTTTTTTCTATATCTGATCACAAACGCCGCTAATAAATATAAAGGTATAAAAATCAAATAAATAATAAACAAAGGCAATATAGAAAGTGGATACAATATAAAATAGAATAAAAAATATGTCATTTCTCAAAATTTAGGCTGTAAAATTACGCAATTTATCTATTTCAAGAGACAAAAAAAATTATTTTTTCAAAATGTTTGTTTTTTAAATATTTTATTACGAACTTTGCAGACTGTTTAAAAAATTCATTAAAAATCAACTTTACAAAGGTATGGCGAACAACATCAACGAAATTAGAGAGGCGTTGGCTTCTTACGACATCACAGATGTCAAGGAAATCTATTATAATCCATCGTATGAAGACCTTTACAAGGCCGAGATGGACCCTGCTTTGACAGGTTTTGAGAAAGGTGTCGAGACCGAACTTAAGGCGGTCAACGTAATGACGGGCATTTATACAGGTCGCTCGCCCAAGGACAAATACATCGTCATGGACGAGAACTCGAAGAACACAGTTTGGTGGAACACTCCGGTTTATCCTAACGACAATCACGAGATGAGCGAGAAGGTGTGGGAAGAAGTGAAAAACCTTGCAAAAAAACAGCTTTCTGGCAAGAATCTTTATGTCATCGACGCTTTCTGCGGTGCCAACAAAGACACCCGTATGGCTGTGCGTTTCATCATGGAAGTAGCTTGGCAGGCACATTTTGTGCTCAACATGTTCATCAAGCCAACTGAAGAAGAACTTAAGACTTTCAAGCCAAACTTCACCGTTTACACAGCAAGCAAGGCTAAAGTCGATAACTACAAGGAGTTAGGTTTAAACAGCGATACCTGTGTGGCATTTAACGTGACATCGCGCGAGCAAGTGATTTTGAACACATGGTACGGCGGCGAGATGAAAAAAGGCATGTTCTCAATGATGAACTACTATCTGCCGTTGCAAGGCATTGCATCGATGCACTGCTCCGCCAACACCGACATGAACGGAGAAAACACCGCTATCTTCTTTGGTCTGTCAGGCACGGGAAAGACCACTCTCTCAACCGATCCGAAACGTCTCCTCATAGGTGACGACGAGCACGGCTGGGACGACGAGGGCGTGTTCAACTTCGAGGGCGGCTGCTACGCCAAAGTCATCAACCTCGACAAAGAGAGCGAGCCAGACATCTACAACGCCATCAAACGCAATGCCTTGCTTGAAAACGTCACCGTTGACACGGAAGGCAAAATCGATTTTAAAGACAAGAGTGTGACGGAGAACACCCGCGTGAGTTATCCTATCGAACATATAGAGAAAATCGTGAAAAACGTGCGCCCTGTCTCATCAGGTCCGGCGGCGAAAAACGTTATCTTCCTGAGCGCCGACGCATTCGGAGTGCTGCCTCCAGTCTCAATTTTGACACCAGACCAGTGCAAATACTACTTCCTGAGCGGTTTCACCGCGAAACTCGCAGGCACAGAACGCGGCATCACAGAGCCTACCCCTACATTCAGCGCATGCTTCGGACAAGCATTCCTCGAACTGCACCCGACAAAATACGCCGAAGAACTCGTCAAACGCATGGAACAGAGCAATGCGAAGGCTTACTTGGTCAACACCGGCTGGAACGGCACAGGCAAGCGCATCTCGATACGCGACACACGCGGTATCATCGACGCTATATTAGACGGCTCTATCGAAAAAGCCCCGACAAAGAAAATCCCATACTTCAACCTCGAGGTACCTACAGCATTGCCCGGCGTTGACCCGAAAATCCTCGACCCGCGCGACACCTACGCAAACATAGAGGATTGGAACAAGAAAGCCGAAGACCTGGCAGGAAGATTTATCAAGAACTTTGGAAAATTCACAACAAACGAAGCTGGCAAGGCTTTAATAAAAGCAGGGCCACAATTATAATCACTAACCACGTCATTTTGACTGAAGCAGAGCGGAATGAATAAATCTCATCATTTGAATGACATAGTCTTCTTCGGATGTCGGAGATTTCTCGACTCCGCTTCGTTACGCTCGAAATGACTAAAAACATTTAATACTAATACAATATGAAAAAACTTTTTTTATTAACTATCACGGCGTTTTTTGCATTGACAATCAACGCTCAGACTTATTATGTGTCCAAGAACACAGGTAGTAACAGAGGCGACGGCAGTATGGAAAAGCCGTTCAAAAACCTTCAGAAAGCCATCGACATGGCCCCGGAAGGAGCCACCATCAACGTTGCCGAAGGCAACTATTTCGGCACTTTGGACATTGGCAATATCAATGTCACAAAATGCGTGAAAATTTACGGCGGGTTCAGCACCGATTTCTCAACTCGCGATATTTTGAAGTACAAGACCACGGTTCAGCCTGACTCGAAATCAAATGGCACATCGAAAGGCAAGGGAACGATGATTATTTCCGGCATCAACAACCCGGCTGGAGAGATTGTCATCGACGGACTCTTATTCGACCGTGGCAACTGTGTTTCCTATAATGCCAGCGGCGAAGGCAGACCGGAAGGCGTTGAAAGCCCTATGATGAACCCCATCGGAGTAGCAGGAAAGGGCGGCGCCAACTTCGAAGAGACCTATGTCTTGACGGCAGAGACAAGAGAACTTCATTTCCAAAACCCTAACTGCAAGGAAATTACCATTCGCAACTGCGCTTTCGTCAATGCACCTGACTATGGCGTCGGCGGACAAGTCCACTGCAAACTCGTCATAGAAAACAACATCTTCATCAATTGCCGCCTGATGGCATGCGACGTCTGGGGCGGCGATGCAAAAGAGAACATGACAGTGGAATTCAAGTACAACACTATTCTCTTCGTGTGGTCAAGACTCAAAGACTTCGGCGACATGGGCTATGGATATCGCTACAACAACGGTACAAACAGCTATGTTGACCACAACATTATCGGATGCTGCATATACAGCGGTCTCGACCGTTGCCGCATCGAGTCGGATAAAAACAGAGAAGCCAGGAAAATTGCCGAATCGACAAACAATATGTTCTTTTTGAACAAACGCAGCGATGTGGCTATCCCAGGAGGCGGTGTATTTAAATTTGTGAGCGTGGAGGATTTTGAAGATGTGGAGCAACTCACCGAAATCGAGGGCTGTGTGAGTCTCAAAGACCCTGCAGTGTTGAAAGGCAAAATCAACGACGCCTATCTGGAAGGATTCATAAACGCATCTTACTCGGAAAGCACAAGCTATGATCCAAACTCACCGGCCAACCAGTTCCGTGAAGCCATGGGAATGAACAAACAAGGCACCATCAAATCAAAAGTGTCGATGTTTGCAAACCGCTACCCATTTGAAGACGCCCTGAAACTTTTCGGAGCCATAGATGGATACGGAGCGCAAATGCCGAAATAACAGCCAACATGTCGTCATTGCGACTGAAGAAAAACGAAGTAAACAGATTAAAGCCAAAACGACCGGGAATGATATTCCCGGTCGTTTTTTTATTTAAAACACAGCCAACTTTAAAACTAATTGTTTATATTTGCATTGTTAATTAGAATTATGATGTTGACCTCGTTATTTATCTTGTTACTAACATTGGCCAAATCATCTGATGCCAATTCCAACGACACTGTTTCAGACATGAAAGCACGTTATGAAAATATCATCGACAGTCATGAACAGTTTGATATACAACCGATATTAATAACATTCGTTGCCTTGGTAATAATTTCAACAGCAACCATTTTGTTTTTAAAGAAGTGGAAAATCAGAAAAAACAAACCTTTCAACAATAAGGATTTGATGAAAACAGTGTTTTTAGAAAGATGGGATGACTTTACAGAGACAAAAATATTCAGCTCAATTATCGAGCGATGCAATGAAAACAAAGAATTGAGAGGAGACACCATCATGTATTTCAAAAATCCGCTCACTGCTTCTGAAATTAGCCTGTTCAAGGCAACCATAGATTCTCTATTCAACGATTTCACCCATGTATTTTCATCACAACATCACAACTTGAGCAATGTCGAACTCGATTATTGCTACATTTCCATCCTTCCACTGACCGAGGTTCAAAAAGCAGGACTGCTTTCATTGTCATATCAAGGCATAGTGAGTCGCAGAAAAAGAGTGGAAAGCAAATTAAAAAAATCGCTTTCAAATCAAAAGCTGGCTGATTTTATGAAAAAATCCATCAAAAATGTGCTGATTTAATAAAAAACATATTTTTGAATAGTTTTTTATTTGTAATTTCGCACTTGGCAATTGATTGTGATTGAGCCCCCTCAATCCTTGTCGCAAAAAAACAACGGGGCTAATTAAAAAAACATAAGACCTATGAGCAATAATTTCAACGATTGGCAGATGCAGTACTCAAGCATTGCACCCAACAACAACAATCCCTATGATCAAGCAGGATTGTCACACAATCTATTAATGGCTGTTATTGAACAGCGAAACTCTCGTGACATGACCACATCACAAGTGTATGATGTAGTTGATGATGTTATACAGGAAAATTATAGTACTGTGGTCCAAAACTTTTCCTCTCAAACATTTGCCACACCAATTCTATCTTTTCAAAGTAGGTTGGAGATGGAAAATTATGTTAATTCTTTAAATGTAAATACCGATGCTAAACAAAAACTCCTTACATTGGCTGATATTTTGTTAAGTTATGAGGTTACTAATTTATCAACCGTGATAGGGAAAATAATTGATTTTGAAAATATCTTAATCAACGCTATTAACACCAGTGAAAGAAACATTTACGAACAAGTTTTGATAGCTTCGTCTATTGGACGTTATTCTTTGTGTTATTGGCAAAATCACTTATCAATAATTAACGGAAATCATAGAGCCCCGTTTTGGAAAAAATTTTTTGTAGCTTTAGCTGATGCAATTGGAGGTGCAGGAGGTGCTGTTGCAGGTAGTGCCACAGTAGTAGGTGGAATTGCCGGTGGTGTTGCAGGAGCCATTGCAGTAAGTACAGGTTTTGCAAAATTATGGGATATTTTTGTTTAATAATAAAAACGTAGTATTATGAAAAGTAAGTTATTTCTATTAGCAGCAGTGTTATTTGCATCGGCAAGTCTCTGCTTTGGTCAAGAATCGCAATCGAAATGGAGTTTCGGGACTGCGATTTCGGGAGGTTATAGCTACAACTCCGGTGATTTTGCAAATGATTTCAACGATTACGGCTCCTTACTATGGAGTATAGACCTCGGTTACAATCGTATTCAGGCTTCGTTATATGCCTCAAAAGGCTGGGGTTCGGAAAACGACATGTTCGATTACGGATTGCGGGCCGGCTACAATGTCGTTGACGGAAAAATACTGGGTGTCACTCCTTTCTTGGGATTTGGCATCATGTATTTCAGTCATGACTCCGACTTTAAAAATCTTCCGGCTCCGTCCGCCGGTGCAAATTTTGATTTTAAATTCTATAGTAACAACAAGTCAAAACACAAGGACACCTGGATGATGCGGTTGCAATACAATTGCTCGTTACCTTTTAAAGACGGCAATGTCGGTTATGTTCACAGTATCATGATAGGTATTGCAGTGAAAGGATTGCTTTAGCAAATGCGATTTAGATTTTAGTCATTAGAAACAGAAAAGGACCGGATCGTGCGATTCAGTCCTTTTCTTATTTTATTTATGTAGTCGAAACTTCCTAATCAGTTGAGCATTACCGGCATGAGTAGCATCAGGATATCCTCGTCGGCGTTCTGGTTATCCACGGGGGTGATGATTCCTGCGCGGTTTGGAGCCGACATCTCAAGTTGAATCTCTGTTTGGCCGAGGTTTGCGAGCATTTCTTGGAAGAACTTCGAGCTGAAGCCGATTTCCATGTCCTCGCCTGAATAGTTGCAGGTGAGGCGTTCCTTGGCTTCGTTGGAGTAGTCGAGGTCTTCGGCAGTGAGCAGTAATTCTTGACCGCTTATCTTGAAGCGAATCTGGTGTGTAGCCTTGCTTGAGAAGATGGCCACACGTTTTATAGCGGCATTAAGAAGTTGACGGTCAACGATAAGCTTGTTAGGATTCGTTGTCGGGATAACAGCCTCGTAGTTTGGATAACGACCATCGATGAGGCGGCAAATCAGCTTGTATTCGCCGAAAGTGAACGATGCGTTGGTGTTGTTGAACTCAATATGCACTGATTCATCGGCTCTGCCGGCGAGGATATTCTTCAACTGGTTGATAGGCTTTTTAGGCACTATGAACGATGCCGTCATATCCGATTTGACGTCCATTCTTTTGTATCGCACGAGTTTGTGGGCATCGGTAGCCACAAATGTGAGGCAGGTGTCGCTCATAGACATAAACACGCCAGTCATAATTGGGCGAATCTCGTCGTTGCCTGTCGCGAAGATTGTCTTCTCGAAACCGCAAGCGAGCACATCGGCCGGGATATCCCATACTGACGGCTCGGCAATCATTGGCACTTGTGGAAACTCGTCGCTCTTGTGACCGACCATCTTATAACGCCCCTCGCCTGTCGTGATTTCGATAGCGAGAGTTGCCTCATCAATATTAAATGACACCGGAATGTCCGGGAAATTCTTCATTACATCAATAAGTAAACGTGCTGGAATAGTGACTTGTCCCTTGCCTTCAACCATATCAGGTTTGATGGCGACAGTCATCGTGGTTTCAAGGTCAGATACCGTGATTTTGAGCTCGTCTTCAGCGATGTCGAAGAGGAAATCGTCCAAAATCGGCAAGGTATTGCTTGAATTTATAACGCCGCTGAGGGCTTGTATCGCTTTTAAAAGCTTTGAACTCGAAAGAATAAACTTCATAACTCCTAATATTTTTCAAACTGCTAAATTACAACTTTTTCTTGAATTGCAGCCATTTTTTTTATTTTTTTTTATTTTTTGACAAAAACAGCCGCCGTCCAATCGTTTTCCTTAATATGATTAAGGTATGAAAGTCCAAGACGCTCTGCTTCGTTTCTAACAAGCTGTAAATCAGCCTCATAGAATCCACTGAAAAAAATCTTGCCGTTTTTTTTAAGACATTTGACGTATTCGTACATGTCGCGCAGAAGGATATTGCGGTTGATATTAGCGATAATGATGTCGAATTGTCTGTTATTCAATGAGTTGGCATCGCCAAGTTCGACAATGATTTCATTCTCGTTGTTAAGTTTTATATTGTCGAGAGCGTTGCGGTAAGCCCATTCGTCGTTGTCGATAGCAACAGTCTTCGCCGAGCCGAGTTTCTTTGCCAATATAGCGAGGACTCCCGTTCCAGAGCCCATATCGAGTACGTCTTTGTCTTTGAAATTTTCGGCAAGCATCAGTTTAATAATCTGCGCCGTTGTTTCGTGGTGTGCTGTTCCGAACGACATCTTGGGTTCGATACAGAGGTCGAATTTGCAGTTGTTGTCGGCATCATGGAACGGTGCGCGGATGCGGCAGGTTCCGTCAACAACCACAGGCTCGTACGACGACTCCCAGGCGGCGTTCCAGTCCTGGTCTGGAATGAGTTCATGTTTAACCACTTTAACGTCAACGAGTTGCTCCATGGCAAGTATCTCGTCAAGAGCGTTTTTATCAAAAGCAGACTCGGCGCAATAGGCAGCAAAGCCCTCGTCGATGTCCATAAAGCCATCAAAGCCGATATTACCGAGCAGTTCGGCAAGCATATCTTTCAAATCTTCGTTTTGAGGCCTTGAAAAAGTATAGGCGAGATAATTCATTTTCAATTATTTAGAAGCCTGTTCGCAGATACTTACAAAATCCTCGGCTTTGAGCGACGCGCCACCTATGAGACCGCCGTCAACATCAGGCTGGGCAAAGAGTTCGGAAGCGTTCTTGGCGTTGCAGCTGCCTCCGTAGAGGATATGAATCCGACTTGCGATGTCGTCGCCGTACCTCTCTTTCACGAGACCTCTGATGAATGCGTGCACCTCCTGGGCCTGAACAGGGGTGGCAGTCTTGCCTGTCCCTATAGCCCAAACCGGTTCGTAGGCGATGACAACATTCTCAATATCAGCGACATCGAGATGAAACAGCCCCTCCTCCACTTGTTTGCGGATAATGTCGAAATGTTTGTTGGCTTCGCGCTCTTCAAGCACCTCGCCCACACAGAAAATCGGGACGATTTCATATTTGAGAGCAAGGTTCACTTTCGCGGCGAGAGCAGCGTTGTCTTCACCGAAATATTTTCTTCGCTCGCTATGACCGATGATGCAGCAACTCACTCCTATAGAGTCGAGCATCTTGGCCGACACTTCGCCTGTGTAAGCCCCTGATTCCCATGCGGCGCAGTCCTGGGCGCCCACTTCAAACAGTTCATGCTCCGACGCCTCGTCAGTCGCGAGTTCAAGGTACGGGAACGGGGGGCATATTATCACTTCGCACGAAGGCTGTTTTTCTTCGAGAAGGCTTTCGAGGTCTTCGACAAGGGTCTGGGCTTCCTCGAAATCGAGGTTCATTTTCCAGTTACCGGCAACGATTTTATTTCTTTTCATGACAATTTGAATTAATGTTAATTTCCTACAGAAATGCAAAGATAGTGATTTTTATTGGATAATGCACTGTTTTTTTATTTCAATGTCATTTTATATCAGCTTCAGATGTCGCTTTCTTCCAAAATAAAAACCTCCTCTACGCTTTTTCCGAACACTTTCGCCATCTTCAAAGCGAGCAAAGTAGAAGGCACATAACGTCCCGACTCCACCGCATTGATTGTCTGGCGACTAACGCCGATTCTTTTGGCCAATTCCTCTTGCGTAATATCCATTTCGGCTCGCGCGACCTTCAAACGATTTTTCATTTTTTACCTCCTTTATTTTCACGATTCAATTCTATACGAAATTTGATGATAAAAAGAATCAAAAAAAGGAAAAAAAGCGAATAAGGCACATAGACATAGACGCTACCGTAAATCGCCAATGTGCCGACAAGGAACACTATCGCCGATATGTAGGTGGCCCACACAAGACTTTGTTCGCGTATGCTTTTAACAAATTCATCTTCGATTTTCTCTTTTGAAAATCCGATGAAAATCAAACCTATGGTTAGCAATGGCATGATGATTGACAATGGCGTGCATGTCGCCATCACAAAAAATCCCTTGCTTTCTTCGCTGTGGAATGTCTCGAAAGCACCATCATAATAAATAGATGGCATTTTTATCATGCTTCCGTTAAACCAAATTGCATATACAACAAGTGCTAATAATACCACGCTTGTAATTACCAAGCCGATAATCTTGAAATAGTTTGGAAATAAGTATTTTTTTTTCATAGTACAAATATATTAAAGTTTGAATTTACAATATTTTCGCTTCAAAGCTTCCTTATTCCGCGGTCTTATTGAAGCGATTTTGTCTTTTTGTTAGACATTCTCATGTTAAAATTGCTATATGATATACTACAACGACAATATCAAACACAAAACAGGAGTTTGTTTTTTTACCGTAACCATATATCAATAAATTTCAAAACGTCACCATTAATCATCTTTAGCATATTTTAACATTCAACACTGCAAAAGTAATGTTTTTTTTTCATATAGACAAATTTATTTTACTAAAAAAATAAAAAAAAATAAAAATGCCTGATTTAGCATTGAATCAGGCGTGAAATCACAAAATTATTTTATCCTCACTCTCGGGTCGAGAACTCCATAAAAGACATCAACCATTATATTGATGATGATGAGCATCACTCCGATTAGCAAAACGGCACCCATCACGACCGGGAAGTCGAATTTGTCGAGTGCGTCAACGATGACCACACCGAGTCCTTTCCAGTCGAAGACATATTCCACGAATACGGCACCTGCGAGCAGAGAGGCGAACCATCCGGAAACGGCGGTAATCACTGGTGTTATTGCGTTTCTCAAGGCATGAATTCCGATTACACGCCAAGGTTTCAAACCCTTTGCTTTAGCGGTTCTGATGTAATCCATAGACATCACGTCAAGCAAGGTTGTTCTTGTAAGTTCGGTTATAACCGCCAGCGGGCGCAATCCGAGCGTCAAGGCTGGCAAAACAAGGTTTTTCAGGTCGAGATAAGAGCCATTGCCGTAGTCATCGACAGAGAAAAGACTGCCCGTCATGCTCAGGCCCGTCACATCTTCCAAAACGAAGCCGAAGAGCCATGCTATGAGAATAGCGGCAAAAAACGAGGGCAGCGACATGCCTATCGTAGTGATAAACAAGGTCAAACGGTTTAAAAAGTTAGAGTTTACGATAGCCGTGAGCACGCCGAGAAGCACGCCTGTCAGGAATGCAAAAAGTATCGACACAAACGCGAGAATCAAGGTATTCGGAAAGGCTTCGGCAAGTATCGTCCCCACAGGTCTTTTACTCTGATATGAATACCGCAGATAAGGCGTTTTCAATACGATTTCAGTGTTTCCAAGTGTCGTGATTTTTAGATAAGTCTCGTATTTTGACAGGTCTTTTTCTTTATTGTAAAACGAGATTAGCGAGAGGTCGTTGAGATAGTCAACATATTGTTTACCAATACTTTTGTCGAGACCGAGTTCATGTTTGATAGCCTGCACGTCTTGTTCGTCGGCTCGTTGTCCAAGCATCATGCGAACCGGGTCGCCGGGAACGATTGTGAACAAGAAAAACACCAACGTAGCCACTCCCCACAAGACGAGGATTCCGTAAAGTATTTTTCTCACAATGTACGCCAACATATCATTTCACAAGCGGAAAGTCAATTTTAGACCACTTATTCTTAACAAGTCCGTTATCAATCAGCATCAAGCCGGGATTCGAGCGCACCATGGTCTTCAATTCTATCTCGTCACCATAGTAAACGTCGTTGAAAATTCGATATTTATCATTTAATTTCTCCACATATTCTGGCGACTCCGATGTCAGCCATATATAGTTATAGCCTTGATTATAAGCGACTTCCGCCATCTTTATACAGTTTTTAAAATCTTTTTCGGTCATTTCTTCAAGATGCGTTGAAATGAACACGTACAAGTTCTCTGTCTCGAACAAAATGTGCGTAAAGTCCTCGCCTTCCGCGTCAGTTATTTCGAATCCAAGCGAGTTGGAACCGCCTTCCGAACGCTGCGACACAAAGGTCCACTGTCTCATCCACACGCTGTCGTTCCAAGGGTAGTTTGGCGACTCAAACTCTTGAGTTTCACCGGTTTCATTATTCTGATACTTAACAAATATCCTGCCTGCGTCATAGCCGTTAGGTGTCATGTTGTTTCCCACTTTCCATTCCATGAAGTCGATAACAGGCAGATGTCTGATGTTATAGATTTCAAATCCAGTGAAGCAAGCCATGAAGACGACTGATAGAATCCATTGTCCCGTCAGCATTATCCGTTTGTTTTTCAACGACTTGTTATTAAGAATGACAGGTATCAGCACTGCATTGATTACGAGATTTTTAAAGAATGTCTGCCAATTGGACAGTTTTATCGCCGTACCGAAGCAACCACAGTCCGGGACGAGGTCGTACATAGCGTCGAAGAAGGTGGTGACGGTAAAGAAGAGCATGAGGAGTGTGGCGCCGAGCGCAGCGAGGCGCGGCAAGACGTTGGTAACAAGACATATACCAACGATAAACTCCGCCAAAATCATCACCACGGCAAGCACCAAGGCCGCATCGTTCATCCACTCCATGCCGTATGCCGCAAGATAATCAAGCATCTTGTATTTCGTCCCAAGCGGGTCAACGCCTTTGGTAAAACTGCTGAAAATGAACAAAACGCCGATTAAAATTCGATTTATAGAGACTCCAGATTCATTGTAATTATTACCGTAAACAATCGACAATGCCAATGTTACGAGTATAAAAAGAAGCAGAGTCCATGAAAACGCAGGCTGCAGACCGACGAAGAGCGCACATCCGAGTGCCAAAGCCGTCACACCATACGATGCCAAGGCCGATTTTTTTCTTGAAACCGCCATCATTTCCGCTTCCTTTCATTAATTAAAATCATACAGAAAATAGCATAGTTTATCATGTCGAAATAATTTGCGTCAAGACCTTCCGAAATCACAGTCTTGCCATTGTTATCCTCTATCTCCTTGACTCTCAATATTTTCATTAAAATCAAATCAGTCATGGAACTGATTCTCATACTACGCCAAGCCTCGTCGTAATCGTGGTTTTTCCTCATCATAAGGTCGTATGCCTCACCCAACACCTTCGTGTAAAGCGCCGAGGCTCTGTCGAAATCCATATCGGGCTGTTCCACCACGCCAAGTTGCAGTTGTATGATAGCCATAGCCGAATAGTTGACAATGCCGATAAATTCGGGCTCAATGCCTTCATTTACGAGATGTTCCTTCTTTGTTTGCAGACATCTTATGCGATTTGCCTTTATAAAAATCTGGTCGGTGAGCGACTCGGTACGCATAATACGCCATGCCGCGCCGTAATCCCGCATCTTTTTGTCGAAAATATCCCTGCATTGCGCCACAACTTGCTTATATTCTTCTGTCGTATCCTTATTCATTGAAAAAAATTTATAATTTTGCATTCGCAAAAATACACATTTTTATGTTACAAATAGTTTGTAGAGGACAACTTTTTTCATGGGAGCGCCCAGTAGTGATGGGGATAATGAATGTTACTCCCGATTCATTCTTCGATGGCGGTAGGTATCAAGGACTTACGGCGATTTTGGAACATTGTCACAAGATGGTTTCCGAGGGTGCCGACATCATCGACATCGGAGCCTTCTCTACCCGCCCGGGCAGCGACCGCATTTCCGACAAGGAGGAAAAGGAACGAATAATTCCAGCTCTGAAAGCTATCAGAAAAGAATTTCCGAACATTCCTATTTCCATCGACACATTTCGCGAAAGCGTCGCCAATCAATGCGTTGCAGAGGGCGCCGATATTATCAACGACATCTCCGGAGGACTTTTCGACGATGCGATGATTCCGTTTATCGGCAAAAACCACATACCATATATCCTGATGCATATCACCGGCACTCTTGAAGGCATGCATCATGAAGATATAATCAGCGAAAACGTGCATGAGAAAGTTCGCAAATTCTTTGAAAATCAATCAGATAAACTTCTATCCTATGGCGAGCAGCAGATAATACTCGACCCCGGAATCGGATTCAATAAAACCATTAAATGTAATTTCGAGCTTCTTAACAACCTTGATGATTACAGGGTTAACAATTTACCAATTTTAATTGGAATTTCTCACAAATCACTGATATTCAAAACATTAAATATCACTCCGCAAGAGGCTTTGAACGGCACCACAGTATTGAACACCGTCGCATTATTGAACGGCGCCGACATACTTCGCGTTCACGACGTAAAAGAAGCTGTCGAAGCGGTGAAATTAGTCGATTCCGTCATTTCAAGCGGAATGGAAGCCTGAATTTGCGAAAGCATTCACCCTGTGTGAATAGATTTCAAACGTATTTTTGAATATTGCTAAAATGTCAGAAATTTCCCGGCTCCTCTCCGTTCCGCTCGAAGCGACGATAGAACAATTTGCGTGAAATTGAAGAAAAAAAATAGTTCTGTATGAGAAAAAATAAAAAAACTGTGTTTGCGAGAAAATTTTTTCCGTATTTTTGTAAGTTATTTCAAACACCATGGTTGACTTGATGATAAATGCTTTTATTCATATTCGTTTTTTGGACGTATTAGATATTGTTTTGGTCGGAATGCTGCTGTATTTCATTTACACGTTAGTGAAAGGCAGCACTGCCATCAACATTTTCATCGGCATTGTCGCGGTCATTATCTGCTTGAAAATCGTGACTTTGCTGCACATGGAGTTGCTGACCTACATTCTCGGAGCCTTTGTGAACGTAGGTTTCATCGCACTGATTATCATCTTCCAGCCCGAGATAAGACAGTTTTTGTTGAGTATCGGAACATCTAAGTTTGCCGTGGGGTTCCGTCGCTTTTTCTCTCGTCTCGGCGTGAAATACAAAGATGTCGATGGCATCGACCTCGATCCTATCTGCGAGGCTTGTATTTCAATGAGCAACGACAAAGTCGGGGCACTCATTCTTATTACTCAAGACAATGATTTACAAGACATTATAGACACCGGCGTTACTATCGACGCAGTCATCAGCAAGCCTTTGCTTGAAAACATTTTTTTCAAAAACAGTCCCTTGCACGATGGGGCGATGGTAATATCCAACAACAAAATCGTGGCGGCGCGCTGTATTTTGCCTATCACACAGCAGACACGGCTTCCGGGCAGCTATGGACTCCGTCACCGTGCAGGCATCGGTGTTTCCGAGACTCACGACTGCATCGTTCTGGTTGTCTCCGAAGAAACCGGAAGCACCCGCATCGTCTTCGATGGCAAAGTCATCGAAGTGAAACCGAGCGAGATGAAAGCCAAAATCAAGGAGATTATAGGAAGGAAGAGACTTTAGTTGTTCGCCGTCATGACAAGAAGCATCGGCCCGACTTTCGGCCGTTCACAAAAGTTTTAGCGGGCAGCAACAAATTCATGGTAAAATCATCAGGATAAGCGGAAAATTCCTCAAAAACAACAACACATAAAAAGCAGGGACACCATTATGATGTCCCTGCTAACGTTTAATGTTTCAAGACCAATGTCTGGAAATTATATGATACCTTGAGCCAGCATGGCTTTTGCAACGCGCATGAAGCCGGCGATGTTGGCGCCCTTCACGTAGTTGATTGAACCGTCAGCTTGTTTACCATATTCAACGCACATGTCATAAATGTCGTTCATGATCTTGTGGAGTTTCTGGTCAACTTCCGGAGCGGTCCAGTTGATGTGAGCCGCGTTCTGGCAGATTTCGAGACCTGATGTGGCGACACCACCTGCGTTGACAGCCTTACCTGGAGCGAATGGGATACCGGCGTTCTGGATAGCCTCGATTGCGCCTGGTTGGCAACCCATGTTAGAAACTTCAGCGACATACTGTACGCCATTATTAATCAATTCTTTAGCATCTTCTTCAGACATCTCGTTCTGGAATGCGCTTGGGCATGCGATGTCGCATTTCACTGTCCAGGCTTTCTTACCGGCGGTAAATTTAGCTTTGCCCGGGAATTTGTCGGCCATATCCTGAACCTTGTTACGGTTAGAGGCACGCATTTCGAGCATATAGTCGATCATTTCCTCGGTGATACCGTCAGCGATTTCGCAAACGCCGTCCGGACCGGAGATGGCGACAACTTTGGCACCGAGTTCCATGGCTTTAGTAGCCGCGCCCCATGCCACGTTGCCGAAACCTGAAAGAGCCACTTTCTTGCCCTGCATTGTCTCGCCTTTCTGGTGAACCATGCGGTCAACATAATACATTGCGCCAAAGCCTGTGGCTTCCGGACGAATCAAAGAACCACCCCAGCCATAGCTCTTGCCTGTGATAGCGCCTGTGCTGTGCTCGCGGGCGAGTTTCTTGTAGGCACCGTAGAGGTAGCCGATTTCACGGCCGCCAACACCGACGTCACCTGCTGGTGAATCCTGGTCGGCGCCGATGTTTCTCCAAAGCTCATACATGAAAGCCTGGCAGAAACGCATGATTTCAGCGTCTGATTTTCCTGTCGGGTCGAAATCAGCACCACCTTTACCACCACCGAGTGGGAGGTTTGTCAACGAGTTCTTGAAAATCTGCTCGAAGCCCAAGAATTTAAGCATTGAAACGTTGACAGCCGGGTGGAAACGGAGACCGCCTTTGTATGCGCCGAGAGCGGCGTTGTACTGCACACGGTAACCTAAATTAACCTGCACCTGACCTTTATCGTCAACCCATGTCACGCGGAATGTGAAGATGCGATCCGGTTCAACTAAACGCTCAACGATCTTCGCAGCCTCAAATTCAGGATGCTTGTTGTAAACTTCTTCGATTGATTCAAGCACTTCGCGAACTGCCTGCAAATACTCTTTTTCGCCTGGATGTTTCTTTTCCAGGTTTTCCATGATAGTTTGTACTTTCATTACTTTTGTATTTAAAGTTTATTAATACGTTTATGAATTTTCCTTTAAAATTTTCTGCAAAGTTATAACTTATTTTTATAATTAACAATTATTTTCAAAAATATTTTTTATTTCGAGACCGCTTCATTTCCGACATATTCCCCATCATTCCAAAGGATGATTTCCTTGACATTTCCATTAATGTCGTAATGAATCTCTTTGCCGTGCTTCACATTATCCTTATAATGAATCTCCGCGTTCATATACGCGCCACCCTCGCTGTAGCCTTTCTGAATTCCGGTGCCATTGTCGTAAACAGCGTTGCTGCCTATGCTTCCGTCAGGGTAGTACATTATCCAGCCACCATGCATCATGCCATCTCGATATTCGCCCTCAACAAACGTCTTCCCGTTGTCATACCATTGGTAAAACAAACCGTTCAAAACACCGTCCTTGTATGTTGACAACTTCACCAAAGTGCCGAAGACATTGTACTCCTCCACCATCCCATCGTATTGATTATCTTTGTAATAAGATTTTTCCTCAAGATTCCCGTTTTCGTACCAACGTATCGCCTCACCATTCAGAACATTCATCACATACACCACCTCCATCTCCGGCTTTCCATTTCTATAATACCATTTGCAGACACCGTCTAACATGCCGTCGGTATAACGCAACTCGGATTTCAAAACACCATCAGGCCAATATGCCTTGACGACACCTTCATCTTTTTCGCAAGATATTAAAAAAGCGCTGATTATCAATAATATAAAAACAACTATCTTATTTTTCATAACCGTTTTTTAAAACTATCTTGTTATACCCTTTAAACTGATAAACATTCCAGAAAACATTCTCATATCCGGAATTTTCATTGTTTTTATGGAAAATGAACCTCGTCTGAAGCAACGGAATATCATAACAAGGCAGATTTTCAGTCATTTCACGACCAAACAAATCCAAGGCATTGAGGAAATACCAGCCAATATCAAAGCCCTGATATGCATAATCGTTAGGCTCCGTTTCATATCTGTTTCTAAATTTGCAGATAAAACTTTTTACTCTAATATTTTGATAATCAATATATTTATCATCAAAATAAATGGCGTGCATTTTCATCAGATTGTCGTTGAAAAGCTTGTCGAACTTACTCCATTCCGGCAACATTATAACCGTAATCGGATAATGTTCAATGAGTTTCGTCACTTTGTTGACTATCTCATTTGCGAACACCTTGTCGTTGCCATAAACGACAAAGAGGTTGTTACGCATAGATGAGGCGTAATGCTTGACCGGATTAAGGCTGTCGCGCTCGTAATTGATGTTCACGACATGATTCACAAACGCTGTGCTGTCATTGATGTTTTGTTTTAACATATTGACATCCAACGAGATATTATCTGTCAGATAATCTGTGGCATCAAATTTGATTTTGAGATATTTCCATCTCTTATGATGACCTCTAATTGTCTTGACGATATGTTCGTTGCCAACGTATGAACAACTGTCTATATTGCGTTTGACAACATCGTTTATCTTATTGATTATCAGTGTGTCGGAATACTTATCTTCTCTGATGATGAAAACGTTGTTCGCATGATAACAGTGCTTTGTCAGGCTGTCGAGAGATGCCGTCTGACATTCAAGAGAGGGTTTCACTTTTATCACATTGGGGTGATTTTCAATGACATCTGTGCGTTGAGTCACAGGATTAACGATAGGGATATTGTACTGTTCGGCGAATTGGCCTATAATCTTGAAAGGTTTGATGTAGAAAGGTCCGACAATCAGGTCGGCTTTTGCGAGCCACGGATCGGCAACAGCTTGTGCGGCTTTGTGAGTGTCGTTGTCCACATCATAAACCTTGAGGTCGAGTTTCATATTACGCATGTTGACCACCGAATCGGCGGCGATCATGAAACCTTCATAAAAATGAAGAAACGAGAAAGGTTTTGCAAGAAGTGTCTTGTTTGAGGGTTCTGTCTCGAAAAACTCCTCATCCACCTGCTCAAGATACAGCGGCACCATGAGAGCCACACGGCATGTGTCCTGTGCTTTGACATCGACCGATGCCAAGAAGCACAGGCAAATCGCAATATTTATTATTTTTTTAATCATCATTTTTCATTATGAGGGAGCGGCACAAAGCCGTTACCCATGACCTCCGAGCTTTCAATCACATTGACGAAAGCGTTGGGGTCAATGCCGCGCAGTTTCAGTTTTAACTTCACCAAATCGGCGCGGTTGAGGTTGGTGTAAATCATCTTACGTTCCTGACCTTTGAAGAGACCTGTGCCCACGAAGCATGTGCCGCCTCTGTCCAATTCGTTGATAATCAACAGTCTGACATCTTCAACCTTTTCAGTGATGATAAATGCTGTCTTATAGCTCTTGATACCGTCAACAACCAGGTCTATAATCTTGCTTTCTATCACAATCAGAAGGATTGAGTAGATAGGCAGACGTATCTGACCGAGCAAAAGCGACGACAAGGTAATGCACGAGTCTATTATCATCACTAACGTTCCGAGAGATATTTTAGTATATTTGTGCAGAATCATTGAGATGATGTCGCTGCCTCCCGACGTTGCGCCCGACTTAAACACGAAACCTATGGCGAGGCCGTAGATACCGCCCGACACGAGGGTATTCAGGAAGTAGTCAGGCTTGAAACACATGTCGGAGCCAAGGATTGCGAGCATCGATTTGTCGACTGCCTGACCTTCTTCAATGGTGTGCATAAACTCGAAAATGACCGGTTTATAGCCCCATGTCGACTCCAAAATAAAGGTGCATCCGAAGATAAGGATTGTAGAGAGAATGGTTTTGAATCCGAACTTCGGTCCGAGTATCCATGTCCCGACGATAAGCAGCGGGATATCCATGCAGATGGCGTACAACGACACTTTCCAAGGATACAATGCGTTAAGAACGTTGGCGAGACCGTAAGTGCCGCCAGGTGCGAGGTGATAAGGGTTGACAAACATGACGTCGCCTACGGCGAACAATGCGCTTCCAAAAAGCAGGAAGGCGTAGGATGTTATTTCCTGTTTCCAATTAATTTGTTTTATCATAGTTTAATGTATATTTTTTTATTTGAGATTTATTCACCGGAAGCGAATGCTTTCGCTTCGTTCAGGTCTCCATGCCCTTCGGTCGGTCGAAGCGACGAGCATCTACTCCCACTCTATTGTCGCCGGTGGTTTTGAGGAGATGTCGTAACACACTCTGTTCACTCCTTTGACTTTGTTTATGATGTCGTTTGAGACCTTGGCCATGAAATCGTATGGCAGGTGCACCCAGTCGGCGGTCATGCCGTCGGTAGATACGACGGCGCGCAATGCTATGGTGTATTCGTAGCTTCGTTCATCGCCCATCACGCCCACGCTTTTCACAGGTAGCAGCATTGTGCCGGCTTGCCAGATGCTGTCGTAGAGATTGTCGGCAATCTCGTCAGGGTAAGATGCGCTCGGCAGCTTGCATTTCCATTCTCTCAAGCCTTTGATAAAGATGTCGTCGGCATCGCGGAGGATGCGGAGTTTTTCTTCTGTCACCTCTCCGAGGATACGTATTCCGAGGCTTGGTCCCGGGAACGGGTGACGCCCCACGAGTTCACGTTTGATACTCAAGGCGCGTCCCACTCGGCGCACCTCGTCCTTGAACAATGCGCACAATGGCTCCACGATTTTCAGATTCATCTTCTCTGGCAGTCCGCCCACATTGTGATGTGACTTGATTTTACAACTTGGGCCGTTGACGCTGACACTCTCGATGATATCAGGATAGATGGTGCCTTGGGCAAGCCACTTGGCACCTTCAATCTTCTTTGCTTCAGCTTCAAACACGTCGATAAATGTCGAGCCGATAGCCTTGCGCTTCGCTTCCGGGTCGGTAACTCCTGCAAGTTTTTCAAGAAACATATCGCCGGAATGCACGCCTATAACATTGAGTCCCAGGTCTTTATATAAATCCAGCACATCTTCGAACTCATTCTTGCGAAGAAGTCCGTTATCCACGAAGATACATGTCAAATTTTCACCGATGGCCTTGTTGAGCAACACTGCCGCCACAGTACTGTCAACACCGCCAGAAAGTCCGAGTATGACTTTGTCGTCGCCGAGTTTAGCTCGCATAGCCTCAACGGTGGTGTCGATAAACGAGTCGGGGGTCCAGTTGCCGTGGCAGCCGCAAATGTTCATTGCAAAATTCTCAAGTATCTTCGGGCCTTCCTTGCTATGAAACACCTCCGGGTGAAACTGCACCGCCCATGTGTCCTCGCCGTCAACTTTATAAGCCGCATTCTCGACATCGTCCGTCTTTGCGATAACATGGGCGTTTTTCGGCAACTTGGCGATAGTGTCGCCGTGCGACATCCACACCTGCGATGTTTTTGAAACACCTTTAAACAGCGCATTGTCCTCTTCAACCAGTGTAAGCATCGCGCGACCGTATTCCCGGGCCAATGACGAGTTCACCTCTCCCCCAAAATGATACGCCACAAACTGGGCTCCGTAGCAAATCCCAAGAAGCGGCATTTTGCCTTTGATGTTAGTCAAGTCAACGAAAGGAGCCTTCTCGTCACGTACCGACGACGGACTTCCGCTCAATATCACACCTTTGACATTGTCAGTGATTTCCGGGATTTTATTGTATGGATGAATCTCACAATAAACGTTGAGTTCGCGCAAACGGCGGCCGATGAGCTGTGTCACCTGCGAACCGAAGTCTAAAATCAGAATTGTTTCCTGCATATTGGTAAAATTTCGGTGCAAAATTACAAAATTAATAGCGACATTTTACGTTAATATTTAAAAAAATATTATCTTTGCTTCGTCATTGAAAGCGTGACAATGCGAAGCGGAAAAGTCTCCTGCAATAAAGCAGTCGCTACTTTCGACAGAGATTTCTCCGTCCCGCTTCGCATCAGTCGAAATGACGAACAAATAAATTGATGTAAAAATGGCAAAAAAAACTAAAAAACCGATAGGCAAGCCGAAAAAAAAAGGCGGCTCCAAGAAGAAAAAATCAGGCAACGTCTTCACTAAACTCACAGTGATAATTCTCGTTTTGATATTAGCAATGTTCTTGATTTTTAGAGTGTTCAGACAATCAGGAACACATAAAGTCGAGAGCGCAAAGGAACAAAAAGTAAAAGTCGAGGAAAAAGAGACGAAAAAGAAGGTTGAGACTCCGAAGGTCGAAGAAAAAGTTGAAGAAAAGAAAGTCAAGAAGGAGGAGACGAAAGCAGACAAGAAAGCAGAGAAAAAAGCGGAAGAGACGAAAGTCGTCGAGAAAAGCATCACAGGCACTTGGCAGAGCACAACGGGCGGGGTTTTCTTGACCATGGGCAACAACGAATACCGTCTCGACTTCATGGGCATCGACAGCGACATGCCAATCATCGGGACATACAGTGTGGACGGAGATTTAATAACTTTCAGAAACAAACAAGACCCTTGCAAGGATGTCAAAGGTCTTTACGAGGTGAAGTTCAACAAGAACGAAATCGGTTTCAAGTGCAAGTCCGACGACTGCACCAAGCGCAAAGCCACCCTTCCTACAGAATGGGAATGGCTCGACACCGAGGAATAATCACTCGAACCACTGCTTTTTCTTGAAAAACGCGGTGTAGCAGTACATAACCACCGTAATGACAATAAGTCCTATGCGCGAAGTCATGTAATCTGTCGCTGTGTCATAAACAATAAAATCATAAGCGACAAAACAGACAAGTCCTAACGAAAAAAGCAGATAAACAACATTTAAAATGTTTATCACCTTGCGTCTTTGAGTAACATCGCAAATACGTTTTGCGACAGCGGGCATACCGAAATAAAATGCCACCACACCGACAATCAGTGTCAATTCAATAATTCTTTCAATATTCATAATTACATTCTTTTATTTTTCTTGTCTTTAAGCATATAATCACATGTGTGAAGTGTTAAAACTTATCAGCATTTCTAAAATTTATCAACAATTAAAAACCACAGGCGACAAACCGACAACAAGCATAAACGACACAAACACTGTCACCCCTATCAAACCTTGCTTCATCAAAAACACATTACCCCCAAGGTCTCAACAAATTTAACATCACGAGTTGTATCATCGCAATATCGCATAGCAGGTTCTATGGGTTTTATATTGCGGTAATAACCAATCACTTAAACATTTGCCTTCGTATAAAGAGGATTTATCCGTCTCGCCTCATTGCGAAATGACATGGAGAAGTTTCGCGAAAGCGATTTTAAACCAGGCAGTATAAACCTCGGGGTGTTTCTCAATATCTTTCTTGATATTCTCGACAGTTTCATATTTATACACTTCCACTTCTTCCCTATTAATAATAGGTATTGCGTCGGTAGTGCCAACGAAAACGTGGTCGAACTCGTGCTCGATAAGACCTTGCATCACGTCAGCCTTGTATATGAAGTTAAAAACCTCTTTGAGTTCGCATTCCATGCCCATCTCCTCCTTCAGGCGGCGTTTGGTGGCGTCTGCCAACGACTCGCCGTCGCGCGGGTGGCTACAGCAGGTGTTGGTCCACAGTCCGGGAGTGTGATATTTCGTCAAGGCACGCTGCTGAAGCAGCATCTCGCCCTTGCTGTTAAAAATAAATATCGAGAAAGCACGATGCAGCGTCGGGTTGAGGTGAGCGGCCTGCTTCTCCATCAATCCGATTTGGTTATCGTTATTGTCAACTAATACTACAAATTCGGGCATTGCGTTTTATTTTTTCGTTTGCAGAGATACAATGAATTGCATCTCTATGTGGAATTAAACGTTGAATCGTATATTAATAATATCACCGTCCTTGACAATGTAGTTTTTTCCTTCGACGGCGAATTTTCCTGCTTCTTTAACCGCCTGTTCCGAGCCGTAATGCAGGAAATCGTCGCAACTCATCACCTCGGCGCGTATGAAACCTCGTTGCAGGTCGCTGTGAATCACGCCGGCGGCTTCAGGAGCGGTGTCGCCGACATGGATAGTCCATGCGCGAGTCTCGTCAGGGCCTGTGGTAAAGAACGATTGCAGTTTCAGCGTGCTGTATGCCAGTCTCACAAGCTTGTTCACGCCAGGCTCGGTAAGGCCGGCGTCTTCCATGAAGACAGCACGGTCAGCCTCGTCGAGCTCTGCGATTTCCGACTCAAGTTTCCCGGCAAGGATAATCATGTCTTCGCCACGAAGAGTAGCTTTCACAGCATCGGTGTATTTGTTTCCGGTGAGAGCCGAAGCGTCGTCAACATTACATACGTACATTATCGGCTTGACCGTAAGTAATTGAATATCTTGGATATACTTCTTATCTTCCTCTGACACGTTGACAGTGCGGGCGTTCTGCATGTTCTCGAGGCATTCCTTGTAAATCGTCAGGATCTCGAAGGCGCGTTTGTTATCTTTGTCGCCGTTTTTAAGCAGCTTCTCGACACGTTGCAGCTTACGCGTCACGAGGTCGAGGTCACGCACTTGGAGTTCGAGGTCAACGAGTTCCATATCGCGCACAGGGTCTATGCCGCCCTCGCTATGCGGAACATTAGGGTCGTCGAAGCAACGCAGGACATGTATGAGAGCATCGACGGTCTGCACCTCGGCGAGGAGTTTGTTGCCCACGCCCTGACCGCCTCTACTCAAACCAGGCAGGTCCACGATTTCGACAGTTGCCGGAACGATACGTTTAGAATGAGAGATATTGTCGATAAGTTTGAGGCGTTCGTCGCGCACCTCGCACATTCCGATATTCGATTTCGTGGCGAAGCCGATTTCCGCCTTAGTATTTGATATACAATTGAATATGGTCGTTTTTCCCGTGTTGGAAAGTCCGATAATTCCGCAGTTGAGTGCCATAATGATAAATTTTTGGCAAAAATAAGATTTTTTTTATTTGTTTGGCAATTATATTTTTTCGTTTTGGGTTTTATGGGAGAATATGAGTTTAATGGGCCGTGTGAGTTATTTTCAGAAACAGATACATATTGCTCGTTAAACTTAAAATACATATATCGCCCATTATTCCGTTGCCAATCTTTTCTCGCCCTATACATCTCCTCTTTTATACCACCTTCTTCTTTAAAATCGCGTTTCATCCATTCAATTAGGCCGCGTATAAGCACGTCGCATTGCAGATAATCTTCATAATCAAGCGGTAATTCATGGAGCGATGCGCGATTTAAATTGGCAAGTTTCAGTTCCTTTTCACGTGAAGTGATGCCATCGATATTGCCTTCTGCAATCTTTTGTTTGCCTGAACGAGCCGCCTGTCTTTATAAATTTATGTGCAAAATAACATGTCACATCGTAAATGCACTCCTATTCCTCACCGAGTTGCTCCCCAGCAGAGTTCAGCCATGCATCAGACTGCGGTGCAAAATTATAAAGTAGACCGTAAAACGCCAAATAAAACAGCAAGAAATTTACCACGCAATTTGACCTATAGAGACATACCATGCTCATAAAACCACGCAATTTGACCCATACGCCAGTTAAAACACCTTTTGCGTACCCCAAAACAAGGGTACGCAAAGATACAAAATATTGTTTATCAACAAGTTATAAAATACGTATTTTTTGAGTGACGAAGTCAGGAAAAAATACTGATAGAACTATGTCAAATGGTATCTTTATTTTAGGTCTGAAGCGTCCCCAAAAAAGATAGGTAGCCCGGGCTTTATTGAGGAGCCAGCCACCTATCTTTGTTTTCGCTGTCACCAACTATTTTTGGCAACATTACCCCAAATTTTAACATTTTACAGAGGTGATGTAGTATGGCTAAAAAAGTGAAGATTGAAAATGATACCGTATTTCACACTCTCCACCTTTATAAATTTATTTGACAATCCGTATATAATTTATTCTCGGCTGGTTTTCATAGTATGATTTTGCTATTTCTTTATTCGCCTCAATAATTAAACGTTCTTTTTCTTTATTGTCTTCATACTGCCTTATTTGGAAATCCCACTCCTGTTTCTGTTTTTCATCAAGACTTGCTTTCATTTCACCCAGCATTTTCTCAACTTCAGAATAGCATGGGGACGACGAAGGTATCAAAGATAAAATGCCTGCGGCTTTCTTATAATCATTCGACGCCATTGCCGCTTTAGCTTTAGATATGTTGTTTTTACAATTACTATTTATATAAGTAACATGAACATCTTTTAAAGCCCTGCTGACTTTCGAATACGATGGTATGTTTTCAGGAATGGCAGACAGCATGGCAACGGCTTTTTCACACTTACTCTCATTTGCCAAAATTTTTGCCTGTCTGATTAATTCATTGCAGTGTGTTTCATAATAATTGGTTATCAAATCTCTGCTTTTCCCAAGGAATTGCTTATAAGCTCCATCCTGTATCGACAAACTTGAGATTGCGTTTGAGACAGCTTTTTCTTTGCTATAGCCATTGCCTTTATATGACTTTGACATCGAATTAATTCCAACACCATTCATCTGTTTCACAATTAATGTCAACGAAAGATTTGTGGAATAAACAATTTGCACTCCACCCTCTATGATGTCAAAATCACCGACTTCAATAATTGGATAAATGATAAAGCCATCGCTAATATAACCATTAGCAATTTCATTTCTCGCACAAATCGCCTCTATTTTTGTCTGTAGTTTTGACAATTGTTGTGAATTAATATCATCCACTTCTTCTGGCATCACAAGTCCAAGATTCACTTTACCAAAATTTTGGGCGTTAACAACCAAAGAAAGCATGACAAATAATATTAGCAAAATCTTTTTCATTTCAACTATTATTTAATCGTTATGTATATGGTATTTCCTTTAATATCACGAGAGATTGCCAGTCCAAGAGATTTCATGAATTTAAAAATTTCCAAAGCGAATTTATTTGCATTATAGTTATTGCCATTCGCGTCTTTAAGCGGAATTCGCACATCATCAAATATCATCTGTTTATCTGTTGTTCCTTGAATGTGATAGTTGTGTTTTAAAGCATGTCCATCCATAAAAAGCTCTATTTCATCCGACAACAACAAGCCTTGTGTTCCGACCTCTGAAGACATATTGTAATCAGACTCTTCGTCAAATCCGAAATTAATAATAACAGACCTGCCATTTTCCACCATATCGGTAAACTTAGCTTGAATAACGTTTAAAAAGTCTTCAGCGCAGCTTTCGATTGCTTTGCCGGCTAATTTGCCATAATCTTCGGTATAAAACCTACCGCTTTCGCCCACTTTATTAGCCAACGAGTTGCCAGTTGACACTTCATATCCAGTAATGATTATTTTTACTGAATTACCTGTGCTTGATGGTATTGCGTCGATTTCAGCTTCAACGTAAACATCGGCTCCAGAATTCTGGATTATCATGGCTTTTAGATCAGTCTGGTTTTCGCCGGCAAAGGCTGCATTATCGTTAGTAGCTTTAAGTTTGGCAATAAAATCGACTGTTGTATAACCTTTCTTGTCAAAAGCATCCTTGATTTTCGTCAACGCAATCCTTTTGTTAACGTCATTTTCAAGAATAGTTCTCAGTTCCTCCCCTTGTTTCACGTAAGGAACAACCATTATCTTAGGCTGAACGGTTTGTGCAACAGATGCAAAACAAATCGAAATAATTATTAAACAAAGAAACAATCTTTTCATTTTACAACTAATTTACAATTAATATTATCCTTTGCATTAAAATGAGACAAAATCTCTTTACCTCCTTTTGTCACTTTACATTCGGCAAAATCATCTCCAGAAAGTTTTGTAACTTTTAATTCACCAATAACACTTGGATATGGTTTTCCATTTAACATTTCAACAAGTTCCACTTCAATTGTGTTTGATGGATTGAGTCCAACTGTCTTTCCACCATCGACAAGAAGCATGATTGCAGCATCTTTTTTAGATTCCAGTATTTTTACAATATTAACATTTACCGGAAATGTCTTTTTAAAATACTCAAACAAAGGCTCTTCAACTGATTTAAGTGCTTGATTTACTGCCTGTTCCTTAGACGCCGCCATCGGACTAACCGAAGTTTGGAAACTCTCGGCTTCTGTGGTTATACCAGTCTCCACATCATTGATTTTCAGTGTAAAAGCCGTACTCGCTTTATATCCATTAACACTGCCATCAGGGTTTTTCATCGTATATATATTCATTTTGATGAGATGACCTATTATTATATATTCCGCGGCCGCAGCCACACCTTGAGCAGCCGTGTTTTTACTGTCGATAAAAGCTTCCGACTTTTGCAATTCAAGCTCTTCAACAACTTTATCGTAACTAGTTCTGTCAACAACTATGAAACGTTTTGTATTAGCAACCACTTGAACAACTTTTTCAGCTACAGACGCACAAAACGGCGATTCGACTTCTGATGTGAATTTTGTCACACCCACGACTTTTCTTCCGTCGATTTGTGGGAAGCATTTATAGCTTCCCACAAATGACAGAATTAAGCATAATAAAAAAATGCTTTTCTTCATAAATACAAATATTACAAATTCTTTGCTGCTTTGCAACTTTTTACAATATTATTGATAAGTCTTGTGTTTACATCAATTTTGTATGCACTGACTTCAAGAGCTGTAGATGACCAATTCAAAGCTTTTGTAACAGATTTTGCCTCTAGAGGATTCAATCCTTTAACATCATTTTTAGCGTCTTTAATCTGTTCAACAGCAGCTTTTGCTTCAATGGCGGCTACACCAAGAGCTGCAGCTTGTGCAACATAATCCTCAACCTTTGCCGAGTATTTTGTAATGACAATTTCACCATCTGCCGTTTCATTAATTTCAGTCTTGAATTGGCTTAAAAGCTCTTCCGAAGAAGCCACAGTTGTCAAAATACTTGCACTGGCATTGACAACTCCATTTACGCTATTAAGAGATGTGACACCTGGTGTGTCGCCAAGTTTCAGATACTTTTTCTCCATCTTTTGATAGTCTTTCGAAGCCATTTCCGACTTTAATTGTTGACGTTCGGCTTTAAGCTCTTCCGCTGTTTGTGAAAATGCGGCTGTACCTAACAATACAAATGCTGCAATCGCTAATAATACTTTTTTCATTTTTGTTGATTTTTAAAAATTATTCCTACTCTTATGATTTTCGGATTACTCATCCTGTAATTTCAAGTGCTACAGGAGTCACAAAACCTTTCTTCGAAGAAGTTCCGACTTCGATTTAAATCATATATGGATACATGAAACTTTATTTAAAAGCCTCTTCGCTTAAAAACAATGTATCTTTTTGACAATTCTATTATCTTGACGTCGAGGCATAAAAATAGCGTGAACTCAATGTTTTCATTCGATATTTTGAGGCTCTGGACTGCCCTATCTATTCAAATGACGAACAAAGCTCACGCTGAAACACGTGAGCATTATTTCGCTTTGTCCTTGAATAGATAGAATGAAATTGTCCAGATTTCAAAATATCAAGTTACAGCTAATAATGCCTGTTTATTTATTATCTATGTGTTTTCCTTTTTTTATCTGTTTCTTAATACGATTTGTTTAATTTGACACTGCAAAGATACTCATTTTTTTATTATACTACCAAGATTTTTCATGTTTTAAATAAAATTATTGAGACTTCTTCATTCCGTTTCGCTCGAAATGACAGGACGACGTTGTCGCCGGCATTAAGGACTTTACAATAACTTCCTCGCCATCCACGCACACGCCTTCGCGTCGGCAAGGGCATTAAGGGCGACGATGATTTTATTCCAATTCTTTTAAAAATCCAGTGCACCCTTCTGTGATGTCGTTAAAAGTCTTTTCGAAATCGCCGGTGTACCAGGGGTCGGCGACGTCGCGGTGCTTGCCGGCGTGCGACATCATCAGGGAAATTTTGTTGTCAACATCCTCGCCCAACAATTTCTTCAGATTGTGCAAATTATTCTCATCCATGGCGATGATGTAATCGTGGCATTCGTAGTCGCGGCGGGTGATTTGGCGGGCTTTGAGGCAGCCGTATTCTATGCCTTTTTGAAACAGAACGTGTTGCGCCGGAGGCTCTTTCAAACTCCTCTGCCCTGCTGGCTTTCCCGACCATGTCCTTCAAGATATATTCCGCCATCGGACTGCGGCAGATGTTGCCGTGACAGATAAATAATATACGGTGTTTTTTCATTTCTACTCTGTGTTATTAGCCATTAGCTTTTTATCGTCAATTTCTAATGGTTATTGTCTAATCGCTAATGGCTAAAAATTTTTATTACCTTTGCATACGGATTTTTTTAAAATCAAGAAATATCGATTTTACTGTTTAATAACAGTTATAATATTGATTCTCAATATCTTAACAAGCAAAATCGGATATAAGACGAGTGTGCCGACATTGTTGGTTTTTGTTTTTCTTGCCGTGGGCATGCTTTTCGGCGAAAACGGCTTCGGAATCCATTTCGACAACTACGATTTCGTGCAGGTCATCGGTATGGTGGCTCTCGGCATTATCTTGTCCACAGGCGGCATGGACACACGTTTCGAGAAGGCACGTCCCGTGATTGGTCCCGGAACAGTTCTGGCGACGGCCGGAGTGCTTATAGTATTTTCCATCAGCAGATTGCAATTTCGGTTGGTTACAATTTGTAACCGACTGGTTGCCCTCTTTTAACAATCTGTGTTTCAACACTTTCCAATAATTATTAGAGTTCGGGCTATCCGTCAGTACAGCAACCACATCTACAATGGGAAAACACAATTTTTCTTCTTCATCGTCCCACACTGTGCGAACATTTTTTCTCTCAAATAATTGAAGTGCCTCTTTTTTTTGTCATAACTAAAATGATTTAAAAGTTTCATTAAAATTTGCTTTAATTCATCATTACAAAATGATACAAAATTTCCTAAAAAGCAGCCCTCTTTTTCAAAAAGTTATCAACAATTGTCATCCCGATTTTTCGATTATAGTTACCTATTTAAAAATATTTCAAAAAACATCTTATCCCTATTAAAAAAATGTGTATTTTTGCAATCCATTTTAGAGCCTTATTCCGAAATTGGTTTTTGTAATTGAAAATCAATGACTTGAAATGGAAAAATAAAGTTTAACAATCCTCGATTGCCTAATTCGGAAGAGCTGTCGGGTACAATTTTAAGTAAAAATAATGAGCGAATTAGAAAACACCGTCAACGAAGAAATCCAGAACGTTGAACAGCCACAGGCTGAGGTGAAGAACGAAACCAAAAAGACAAAACCAGTTCCGGCAGACGATTTCGACTGGAGCAGCGACGCCAAGAAGCACGACAGCTACAAGGCAGAAGACCGCGCACGCATGGAAGCCATGTACGAGAAGACCATGAGCCAGATCGGCGACCACGAAGTCATCGAAGGAACAGTTGTCGCCAAGACTTCACGCGAAGTCGTAGTCAACATCGGATTCAAGTCAGATGGTGTTATTCCGATTTCAGAATTCCGTCACAACCCTGACCTTAAGGTTGGTGACAAAATCGAGGTTTACGTTGAGAATCAGGAAGGTGTCAACGGTCAGCTCGTCCTTTCACACAAGAAGGCCCGCCTTCTCAAGTCGTGGGATCGCGTCAACGAGGCTTACGACAACCAGGAAATTGTCCGCGGTTTCGTCAAGAGCCGTACAAAAGGCGGCTTGATTGTCGATGTATTCGGCATCGAGGCATTCTTGCCAGGTTCACAGATTGATGTCAAACCTATACGCGACTACGATGTATTCGTCAACAGCACTATGGAGTTCAAGGTTGTCAAAATCAACCAGGAGTACAAGAACGTTGTTGTTTCACACAAAGCACTTATCGAAGACGAGATCGAGCAGCAGAAGAGCGAAATCATCAGCAAGCTTGAAAAAGGCCAGGTGCTTGAGGGCGTTGTCAAGAACATCACCAACTACGGCGTGTTCATCGACCTCGGCGGTGTTGACGGTCTTATCCACATCACCGACCTCTCATGGGGCCGCATCAACGATCCTAAAGAAATCGTGCAACTCTACCAGCAGATCAAGGTTGTCATCCTTGACTTCGACGACAGCAAGAAACGTATCGCCCTCGGTCTCAAGCAGCTCACCCCACATCCATGGGACGCTCTTGATCCGAACCTCAAAGTCGGCGATGTCGTCAAGGGCAAAGTCGTTGTCCTCGCCGACTACGGCGCGTTCATCGAGATTGCTCCAGGCGTTGAAGGTTTGATCCATGTTTCAGAAATGTCATGGTCACAGCATCTCCGCACAGCCCAGGACTTCCTGAAGATTGGCGACGAAGTGGAAGCCAAGGTGCTCACTCTCGACCGCGAAGAGCGCAAGATGAGCCTCGGCATGAAGCAGCTCGTCCCGGATCCATGGGAGAACATCCAGGAGCGTTATCCAAAGGGTTCGAAACACACCGCCACAGTGCGCAACTTCACCAACTTCGGCATCTTTGTCGAACTTGAAGAAGGCGTTGACGGCATGATTCACATTTCAGACCTCAGCTGGTCGAAGAAGATCAAACACCCTGCGGAGTTCACCAAGATTGGCGACAAGATTGACGTTGTCGTTCTCGATGTTGACCAAGAGATTCGCCGCTTGAGCCTCGGCCACAAGCAGCTTGAAGAGAACCCTTGGGATGTGTTCGAAAGCATCTTCACGGTTGGTTCAATCCAGCAAGGCACGATCATCAGCACAAGCGACAAAGGCGTCGTGGTGTCATTGCCATACGGCGTTGAAGGCTTCTGCCCGAACCGTCATCTGAAGAAAGAAGACGGCACAACAGCCAAGGCTGACGAGACATTGGATTTCAAGGTCATCGAGTTCTCGAAAGAAAACAAGAAGATCATCTTGTCTCACTCACGTATTTGGGAAGACAAACAAAATGCCGCCACAGAAGCCGAATCAGCTGAAAAAGAGAAAGCCGCAAAGAACACCAAGCGCGCCGTGAAGCAAATCAACGACAACGTTGAGCGCACAACTCTCGGCGACCTCGATGTCCTCGCCGCTTTGAAAGAAAACCTCGAGAAAGAGGAAAAAGGCGGAAAATAATCGAAATCGATAAATCGATTCAATGCAATTTTGTAGAGACGCGCCATGGCGCGTCTCTATATTTTTTATATATTTGCAGAAAAATTCTCATTATGGAAATCACTCACAAAAACAATTCTAAAGACGGCTTTTTCATCGCCGAGGAAAACGGCAAACGGATAGGCTACATTTCCTACGAATGGATTAACGAGTCCGTTTTTGCCATCATGCACACCGTTGTTGAGCCGGCGTTTCAAGGCAAAGGCATCGCCAAGGCACTGTTTGACGCCGCCGTCGCTTACGCCAGAGAAGACGGTCTCCGTATCCATGCCGTTTGCTCTTACGTCGTCAGACAGTTCGAAAAACCGGAATATGATGACGTGAACAGCAGAAAGTAAAGCTGTCGATGTGCAAACGCATAAGTTAGCGCACAAATGCAATTCCAAAACCATATCAAGTGGTGTCTGTATTTTAGGGCTAAAACATTCAGAAAAAAGACAGGTGGCATCGGCTATGTCGAGAAACCCGCCACCTTTTTTTTACCTGTCACCAACTATTTTGGGCAATATCACCAAAGTTTGTCAAACTAATTTGGTTCATAAGATAAACGGAGTGGCTTTCAGTCGCTCTGTTTCTTTTTGTCGGGATTATAATTAAGTGCCTCTGTTAACGACTTGTCAAAGCCGCTTTGCTTTCAGCCTTGATATAAGTTGTTTTACCAAGTTTCTTTACGGATTTTATATAGCCTAAAATGTTTGCGCTGTTGTTCTGCAGCTTCTTTTAATATTTAGCATTCATTCGCCTTGTCAACCTTTGATTCTATCCATGTTTTAGCCGTGCATCCAAACATGATAATGTTTAACATGTCAGCCTCGCTTGCATAAATCCAATCGTTTTTAATTCTATATCCTTGTGGTCTCAATAATGAGTACATTATAGCATTTACGCTGCAAAAACACGAACCATTTTACACATACAAACAAGTTTTGTGTACAAAATATATAGTCACCTAATCTTTTTATCGTTGCAAAGATAGTCGTTTTTTGAAAAAACAAAATCAAGAATAAAATTTTGCAAAGCCTTTTGTTGAAGTTGATTTTTCGTTTATCTTTGCAAAAAAATTCATCATGAAAAACCCCGTCCCATCAATCCTCATAATTCTATCGTTATTCTTTGTTTCTTGCAATGATAACGTTATGGAGACGCAAAATTTTGCGCCCATACAGCAAACCGAAACCGCTTTACAATCATTCCGCAACGACCATTTCGGCATGTTTATTCATTTCGGCGTGTATTCGAAATTAGGTGGGGTTTGGAAAGGAGAGAAAATTCCTTATTACGCCGAGCAGATAATGAATCATGCGAGGATTACGATTCCGGAATACGAAGCGGTGGCTCGCGACTTCAACCCCGCCGATTTCAACGCCGACGAGATCGTGCTTCTCGCCAAAAACACCGGCATGAAATATATCGTTTTCACCACGAAACATCACGACGGGTTCTGCATGTTCGACACACAAACCACTGATTATGACATCGTTGACTTCACTCCTTACGGCAAAGACATCGTCAAACAGCTCGCCGACGCCTGCCATCGTCATGGCATGAAACTCGGTTTCTATTACTCCCTCCCCGACTGGCACTACCCTTACGGCATTCCGCGTCTCGAACCAGATTCAACCACTAATTGCACTGAATATGTCAACCAAGTATATTCCCCTCTGGAGATAATTACGCCCGAACTTGAAGATTATATCGTGACACAATTAACAGAACTGCTTACAAATTATGGTGAAATCCACACTATTTGGTTCGACATGGGACTTGTCAAGCCCGAGCAGAGCCGTCGTTTCCGCAATACAGTGAAAAACATTCAGCCTCAATGCCTTATCAACGGCAGAATCATGAACAACATGGGCGATTACATGACGCTGCCCGACAACGGAGATGTTTCATTGTACGGCGATATGTATTGGGACAACCCTGCGTCACTTTACAACACTTGGGGCTACAAATCGTGGATTGAACGCCCCGGACTTGAGCAACAGATTGAGATTCAGACTCAACGCCTGCTGAAAACCGTCAGCAACGGCGGTGTCTTTCTGCTCAACATCGGACCCGATGGCACTGGCAAAATCATTGATTATGAAAAAAATATTCTAAACGGCATCGGCGATTTCTTAAAAGAAAACCCTGACACATTAAATCGAATATCTTCTTTAACGACCAATACCGGCAATGGTTCAACGGAAAAAATTATTGAATCTTCTAATTGCAACGATATAATTTTATCCTGTATAGACAAGGAATGCGTTGTCCATGCCGCCATAGACGGCACCGGCTACATGAGCGTGCAAATGAACTCATGGCTCTCGTGGCAGGTAGAAGCCCCGGAACCTGCCAATTACGACGTTTTCATTGTCTATCTACCGGAAAACGATGCGAAAGAATATGTTTTAAGATGTAACGGTAGCGAATATCAGCAAATACTTCCAGGCATCGACCGCATGATTCAGACATCTTATTTTGGTGTCTTGCATATCAATAAAGGTCATAATGAAATCATATTCGACCAAGCCGACAGATGCAATCCTTTAGACCCAATCGGACTACAGTTGCAGCATATTATATTACGCAAACATAGATAACACCATTCGTTGATTTTGCAAATCATCTCGCTCGCTTTTTTCTTCTCGGCGAGTGCGTCTTCAAGTGCCGCAAGCATTATGTAACTGCATGAATCAGTATAAAATCCTGACGAGACATTGATATTTCTTGGGTTGGATCCGCATTGTCGATATTTTTTCAAAAAAAATTTGTTTGATACAAAAAGTTTCCATAACTTTGTATGAATTAAATTTTGTGATTATGACAACATTTTCTTCTGCCGACAAACAACAACTCGAAGCACTGGGCATTTCAGTCGAACAAATTGATAATCAAATAGTTCAGTTTAAAAACGGATTTGCATTCAGCGACTTGATCGCGCCTGCGAAAATCGGGAAAGGCATTGTCCGTTTCAACGAAAACGAGATGAACGAGCTGGCAAGCCAATTTGACGAGGACAAAAAATACTATGACATCATCAAATTTGTGCCCGCTTCGGGTGCGGCAAGTCGAATGTTCAAAAACCTATATGCCTTCGCGGAAGAGTATAAAAGCCGTGAAATACCCGCCGATTTTCTGAAAAAGGAAAATATAAAACCCGATTCTGTCGAGAATTTCTTCATGGGAATCCATGATTTCGCATTTTTCAACGACTTGAAATGCCTGCTTCAAGCAAAGGGCAAAGACATTGAAAAAATGTTGAAAAACAACGAGTTAGTTGAAATTACAGAGACTTTACTATATTCAGACGGCATGAACTACGGCAACCGTCCGAAAGCATTGCTGAAGTTCCACAAATACGGCGAATCGGCACGTCTTGCGATAGAGGAACATCTTGTGGAGGCTGCTGAATACAGCAACAACGGCGAGATGGCGAAGTTGCATTTCACCGTGTCGCAGGAGCATCTCGAACTCTTCAAGAAAATTGCGGGTTATGTCGTACCGAAATACGAAAAACAATTCGGCATCAAATACGAGATCAGTTTCTCGGTGCAGAAGACTTCAACCGACACCATCGCCGTCGATATGAACAACGAGCCGTTCCGCGACAAGAACGGCAATCTGGTGTTCCGTCCAGGCGGTCACGGCGCTTTGATACAGAACCTCAACGACTTACACAAGGAAATCATCTTCATAAAGAACATCGACAACATCGTTCCCGACCGCTTGAAAGACACCACATATAAATATAAAAAGGTGCTTGGCGGCTACCTCTTCCGCCTGCAGCAGCGACTGTTTGAGTACCTGCAACTTCTCGACGACGGCGATGTCACCAACGACGAACTCGACGAAATCACCGCTTTCGCAAAAGACAAGCTGATGATTGACATTCCTGACTTCTTCAAGACTTATAACGAGATTGAAAAAATCGACTTTCTTTACAACAAGCTCAACCGCCCGATGCGCGTGTGCGGCATGGTGAAAAACGAGGGCGAGCCAGGCGGGGGGCCTTATTTCACCCGCAACAGCAGCGATGAGGTCTCGCTCCAGATAGTGGAATCGTCGCAAATCGACCACAAAAACGAGAAGCAGGAAGCGATGTTCCGCTCATCAACCCATTTCAATCCTGTCGATTTGGTATGCGCCACCCAAGATTTCAAGGGCAACCCGTTCAATCTACCGGATTACGTTGACCCCGAAACAGGCTTTATCTCGCTGAAATCGAAAGACGGCAAAGACCTGAAAGCCATGGAGCTCCCCGGCCTTTGGAACGGTGCCATGGCCGACTGGATCACCATCTTCGTCGAAGTCCCGATTCTGACATTTAACCCGGTGAAGACGGTGAATGATCTGTTGAGGGAGACGCATCAGTAGTTTTTGCAAAACTTCTATGCAAATTTTGCATAAATCTCTCAAAAAACATGTATCTTTGCATTGTCAAATTAAACAAATTATATTAAGAAACAGACAGTTATAAAACTATAAAGACATATAATTAAGGCGTTTTCGCTTTTAAATATTGTAGAGGTGTGTAATGGTACACCTCTATATTTTTAATTCGAAGTGATTGTATTTTAGGATTTTTTGTAATTTTACATCGTTAAAACTCAATATATGATAGTCGATAAAATCAAACGCTACGTCTGGCTCCTTGACACTATCTACCGCTCTGGAGAAACAGGCATCACTTTCGATGAAATAAACGAAAAATGGCAACACTACGATTTGCTTTCAGAGGGCGAGCGTTACCCTAAGCGCACTTTTGAGCAACACAAAGACGAGATCCAAAACATCTTCAATGTTGAGATCTGCTGCGACCGCAAAACCAATCGCTACTATATTGACGACCGGGATGAACTCCTCAACAATAATCTGGTTTTAAGGTGGCTCATCAACACCTTCAATCTCAACAATATCATTGGTCAGAGCAAAAGTCTCAAGGATAGAATTAGTCTTGAGGAGATTCCGGCAGGTCAGGAGCAACTTATCGACATCATCGACCTGATGAACAACAGCCACACCTTCGACATGGAATATCAAAAGTTCTATTCCGAAGACAAGCAGCTGTATAAAAACATGGAGCCTTATGGCGTTCACATATTCCAGCGTCGCTGGTACGTGTTGGCTTATAATCCTCAAAACGACACGCTTCACACTTATGCACTTGATCGTATCGTCAACTTGAAGAAAAACGACAAAGCTTTTAAGATGCCGTCCAATTTCTCAGTCAGCGACTTTTTCAGCGATTGCTATGGAATTATCAAAGATGAAACACCAGCCCAGCGCATCATCTTGAAAGCCGATAATTTCCAAGCTAAATACCTCAAAACTCTGCCGCTCCACGACTCCCAGAAAATCGTATCTGAAGACAAAAATTTCACTGTTTTCTCATATTATTTAAGACCAACTTTCGATTTCAAACAGAAGGTGCTTTCCTATATGGGAAATGTGGAAATTGTTGAGCCTCAATCCTTCAGATTAGAGATAATTGAGACAATCGATGAGATGAGAGAACTATACAAATAATTTGCTTCCACATTATATTTGCACTAGCATATAGTAAATTTGCAGAAAAAAACTATTTATCATGATGCCAATTATTAAAAACTATCATGACTATTTAACAGAAATCAAGAAGTTGTTTTTCGAATACGAGGAAAATCATCGTGGTGCTAACGACATATTTTCAAATATCATTAGGCGAGGTTTTGCTATTCCTGCCAACATAAAATTAAATGGTGTTGAAGTGCTTATATGTGGCATTAATCCATCATTTCCCAAGAAAACACCGTTTTGTGATATATATCCAGAGATAGAAATTACCATAAAAGACACAAGAGAATATTGGAAAAACATGCGCGAAAATATTATAAATGACATTCCAATAAGTATTGTTGAACACATTGATTTATTTGCATTAAAAGAATCCGTTCAAGATTTGCTCAAAAAAAGTGTAAAGAATAGTGATAATTGTATCAGATTTTTAATTACAAATTTATGGTTAACTCAACAATTAATCGAAATTATTTCACCCAAGTTAATAATAGTAGCTAATAAAGGACAATGGGGATATTGGGGTATTCTTGACAATTTATATTGGATGGGTTACAAATTCAAAAAGGAACCAGTAAAAGTATATTCGGAAAAAATGCAATTGTTGGAAATAGAAGGTTTGAAAGATACCATTTATGAAAATGGACTGTTCAAAAATGGACCAATAGGAAAAATAGAATCTAATTTTGAAACAAGATTGTCAGAAACCAAAGTTTTGTTTACTTTATTTCAAACTGGAAGACATAAATGCCAAGAATCTGAAAGGATAAAACCAGGTATGATTAGCGATATTCTTACGAATTATTGTTAGCAAGTTGTATTCATAATAATAGTTCAGGCTTCCACATTGGTTTTGTGGAAGCCTTTTCTATTTTTGCCTCGTAATAAAAATTGTACCATGAATATCAAACAATATACTCTCGACAATAGCGACTCAAGCATCGACATAATCAAGCATCTGGTAAACACCTTAACACCCGAGCAGCTTGTTGAACTTCGTGCCGCAACCGACAACGAAGATGTTTGGTTTTACACCAACAGCAAAATCAACGCCAAAACTTCTAATGAAGTCAAAACTGTCAACGTTCCGCTTCAGCAGTTGCTCGACGATTTCAACAATCCTCGCAGTGGCAAAGTCCATAAAGCACGTCGTGAACTGAAAAAGCGATTCGAAGCCCAGTCGTTTGCAGATCAAGAAACTATCATCGCCGCTTTTATGACCAAAGCCTCTAAGACCGATGTTGTCTGGTGTGCAAAATACTTCGTCGAAAACTATGCAGAAACGGTCGTATATCAAGGACAACAGTTTGATGTCGTTGGCTATATGTTTTGGAAAGATGAGTATCTTGATGTGATACAACATCATTGGGAACACGATATGGATAACTATAAGTTATTGAAAGCCATCGTTTTATTCGATTCTGCCGAGTATTTGAAAGAGCAAATCAGGCTTATTGAATTAGAAGCTCCTGGCATCATCGACCGCCCATCATATTCAAGCCTTTTATTGAAAGTATGCGAGGACAAAAGCTCTCTGCTTCCGAAAGAGCGCCTTACTCCACCACAATATGCCTATATCGCTGCCAAAACAGGACGCAATATCACTCCAGAAGAAGCTTCTGCCGCTCTCGTTTGGGCAGTCAATAATGAATCTCGCTGGAGTTTCAATTTTAATCGTAATCTCCAAGGCCATCTCATCTTCCGTGATTTCAAATACAGCACTCTTGGACTCTCACTTTGGTCGCTTTCAAAACTCGGTTATTCCGACATCATCATAGCTTTCAATGAATGGATAAAACAAGTGATTGCGAAACTGGAATCTCTAAAAGAAATTGACAATAATGTTATTGACAAAACAATCAAAGAAATGATCTCATTATTATAAAACTATTAAAAACGTAAATTTGTGTCATAATCTAAAAATCTTAGTAATTCATTGCCCAACCTTCGTCTCCTTCACCCCTATTCCATTCAAACTTGGTACGACCATGGTACTAATTTGATACGACATTGCCTTAACCACCTTCAGCGGCTACCTTAATGGCTTTAACGGCGTTAAAGTCATTAACGCCCTTAAGGTTGCCGCCTTAAAGAGATTAAAGCCGACTTATGATCGGTTCTTTTTCTCCACTACCCTTTTCCAAACCTCGCCAAAATACTCATTTACTGTCATTTTTCCTGGCTTGCTAACACCGTTCATCACAGAATACGGCTGCGATGGTTCATTCACCATCGGCACAACATTTTCCAAATTCTCGTAATTCTTCATAAACTTAATTCTTCTTTTTGCAAAATTACAATTAATTACTCATTTATGTGGCCCCTGTTTATAAAATTAATTAACTTTGTACTTGTTTAATTTTCAACCATGACTAAAGACGAATTCATTCAAAAAGTTCAGGACAGCTTACCTATCGAAAGAAAAACCGATGATTTTCTTGAAGATGTTAATAATACCTATAAAGGGTTTATTGACGACATTAAAACCATCGACAATAATGTCTTCAAAAGTATAGAAGATAAAAACACTAATAATACAAAAAGTTAAAGAAAGTTCAGACATAATACAATCTGTCATCAAACAACACCTCGATGGTAGTCATGGCGAAGCGTATGCATTATTGAAAAACAATATTACCAATCCAGATGGATCTTTAAAAATTGGTGTCATTACTATAGACAAAACCCAAAACAATAAAAAGCATTATTACCGGGCTAGGATTGATGACTGCACGGTAAAATCATATCAGGATATGTTTCATATACCAAATAACAAACGTGAAATCATCAAAACTGAACGTTTTAGTGCATTAGGCTATCCTTGTTTGTATTTAGGCAATTCGGTATATGATTGTTGGGAGGAATTGGGACGTCCTTCTTTTGACGATTTGTGTTTTTCAGGTTACAAAGTCGTTGAAAGTTTTAAAGTTTATGATTTAAGAAAACCAACTAAAGAAGACTTTGACAATTATGATCTATTAAGCATTTTAGAACGTTTGGTCTATGTCATTGCCTGCCAGTTTAAAGTTCTGCATAAAGATGGTCATTTTAAGCCAGAATATATTATCCCACAACTAATCCTTGAATTGATTATAACTTCAAATAGAAAGAAAAAAGAAACCGAATCCAGCCCTTATGCATTGGCATGGGGAGTAGCTTACACTTCAACACATTTAGCAAATGATTTTCCATATAAAGAAGAGTTTTTAGAAAATATAGCAATTCCTGTAATTGACACAAAGAATATGTATTGTAATATATTGATGTCACTATTTGAAATATCAGATCCAATACGATATCGATATGAGGAACTCAAAGAGAACAACAATGTACCTCATTGGAATAGTTTTAATACAGATAAGCTCCAAGATACCTATGAATACACTAAATTGGGTTTCATCGAAAGACGTTTAAAAGAGAATACTAAATACAATCAGTCTTCATATATTGCAATAGATAGTCCTGATGTAATAACATTACCGGCAAAAGGAGGTTCGGGAACTATAATAATTAAATCAAATGATACTTGGTCTCTCTCTGTAAATGATAAGGGTGTTTGAAACACCTTCCTGTCAAAAACCATAGAAAAAGGAACAAAAAACATAATAAACTTACTTTATAAGGTAAACTTTCAAAAATTTTTATTATCTTTGCAGCGTAATTTTAAATGTTG
>OLGV01000048.1_pt1 | contig 48685 bp, 38 predicted proteins | sample 1605761 | NCBI WGS metagenome assembly OLGV01 (sample SAMN03283245) | human gut metagenome | biome: human-associated habitat; material: feces | host: Homo sapiens | place: Peru | collected 2012
TCAAGGACGTTAAGCTTTCGGTTCTCATTGACGAGGGGTCTGCCTCTTCGAGCGAAATCTTTGCCGGAGCCATGCAGGACAATGACAGGGGCGAGATCATCGGACGCCGCTCGTTCGGGAAAGGACTGGTTCAGGAACCGATTAACTTCACGGACGGCAGCGGGTTGAGGCTTACCGTGGCGCGGTTCTACACCCCGTCCGGGCGCTGTATCCAGAAACCATACGGAGACGACTATGCCTACGACATCTATGAGAGGTATGCCCATGGCGAACTGACTGACGCTGACAGCATCAAGGTCAATCGGGATGATGTCTACTACACTGTCGGAGGACGTGCCGTTTATGGCGGAGGCGGTATCATTCCGGATATATTCGTCCCTATGGACACGACACGTGCGTCGACATTCTACATCCAGTGTAGCAAAAAGGCCACAACGATGAGGTTTGCGAGCGCGATGTTCGACAAATACCGCTCTGAACTCATTCAGATTGACGATTTTGGACAGTTGGAGCGTTGGTTGGACGCGCATCATCTTGACCGTCAGTTCCTTGACTATGCCGCAGCGAAGGACGGCCTGAAGCCTGGACCGGGAGAGTGGAAAGAGTCTGAGGAATATATGATGGTGCAGATCAAGTCGCTTGTCGGACGCTACTCCAAAGTCGGTGAAGAGGCCTTTTATCGGTTTTATATCGGCATTGACAAGACTTTGCAGGTGGCGTTACACGGCAAATAAAAAGCGGTCTGCAGCGGACATCTAGTTTATATTCATTATAATTCTTCTGGACATCGGGTGCAGATTATTGCAGCGGTTACCGATATTCTTTACAAAGCCAAGCCTATGCCCTTTGTAAGAGACGGTTACGTATCCGAGTGGAGAGTCGTCAAGTCTTATTGTGTCGCGGTGGAGAAACTCCAGCGCGACTTTTTTGTTGAGTCCGGCGTCCTGAAATGCATCCATGCTCAGGATTGTCGAGAGCGCGAGATCGGCTGACGGAATCAGTTTGCCGGCTTTCATCGTTCCCGCCGCGACACCTGCCAGAAGCGGCTTCAGGCAACTTTCTATGGCGGCAATCTCGCTTTCAATCTGTTGAGGAACGGCTATGATGAGACCATTTCTCTCCCTGAACGAAACCTCGGCAGAGAACACTCCTGCGAGTTCCCTGCCTGGCAGTGCTGCGGCTCCACGATTGTCGTGGCGGCCTTTCTCCTTGCTCCTTTTTGTGGAACTGCCTTGTTTGAAGCCCATTTCGGTATTCTCCATCGCAGAGGCTCTCCGCAGACCTCCGTCATCTTTTTTTCTCAGGACAGCACAATATTGTCCCTCGCCGGGCACAAATCCCGGAGCCAGGGAATAGCCGAATTCCGTCCGCACCGGACCCTCATAAGGGCAATCCGGCACCTGGACCGCAGCTCCGAGTTCGGATGCCGCCCAGCCGACGTTCCCGTCATTCTCATATTTATTGAACGTACAGGTGGAATATATCAGAAACCCTCCCGGAGTCAGTGCCGGCCAAATGTCGGCAAGAATCCTGCGCTGCCTTGCCACACATAGCTCCACATTGTCTTCTGACCATTGCTCCACAGCCCCCTCATCCTTTCTGAACATTCCCTCTCCTGAGCAAGGCACGTCAGTGACAATGATGTCGAAAAATCCCTCAAGCCTTGCGAATGCCGCCGGGTCAGCTGAGGTCACGACCACATTCGGGTTACCCCACAACGCCACATTGTCCGCGAGTGTTCCGGCGCGGTTTTTCATAACCTCGTTCGAAACGAGAATGAACCTGTCTCCGAGCATTTCCCGCAACGAAGCGGCAAGGTCCGTGGTCTTGCCACCAGGTGCGGCGCAAAGATCAAGCACCCGCAGGCTTCTTCGCTCTGCCACCGGTTCTTCCCCAAGCATCTGCCCAAGCATCTGCCCAAGCACCTGCCTGAACACGAAACCGACGAACATTGACGACGAATCCTGCACATAATATGCTCCGGCATGAATCAGCGGGTCAAGCGTGAACACGGGACGCTCCTTCAGAAAACAGCCCCACTCGCTCCAAGGCACTTTCCCATTGACCTCAGCGCCGGCAATCTCTGTGGCCGTCCCATCCCCCGCCTTCCATTTTGACGGATTCAGACGCACCGACACAGAAGGCGGACACTCCAGCGCCGCCAACACTTTTTCGGCCGCCTTCACACCGAAAGCTTCCTCAAGATATTTCTTGAAAAGGTCCTTCTGCATCGCTCCAGTGCCCTTCAGAGTCCGAACTTTGATGCGTCAAAGCCATCCGGCATCTTCCCGTTGGACGCATCCGCAAGCCCGTCCACAACCTTGTCGAGTCCATCCTTTATTTTCGACCCGAGCAGAGTCTTCATCATGAAGTTCAGATCCGCGTCCACATCTATGCTGAAGAGCGTCTGCGATGCGGAGACAGCCGGCTCGAAGTTCAGTGCGACCGTAAATGCAAACGGAGCCCCGTCGTCCTTGAGGACAATCCTCGAATAGGGAGTCCTTTCGATGATGCGCACTCCGAACTCGAAGCCCTGCACCGTGGCGTGGATGCTGTCGAAATCGGCGGTCACACCCTCGCGCTTGTCCTGCGGAATCATATTAAGGATGTTCCTCAAATCCGTCAATGCCATATAGAGTTCATACGGGGCCTTTGCCACCGTGCCTTTCTTGCTGCTGTACTTTGCCATAGTCTAAACAGTCTCAAATTTAAATTTATGCGCCGCGCGAAAGAAAAATTCATAACTTTGCACGTTCGCTGAATGCAAAATTATAAAAACTTTCGCAATTGCCGTTTATGGAAACGCACAAGATATACTTCGAGAAACGCTGCATCATAATCTGCCCTCCTGACGAGCCGGCGCTTTCCGATCCCAACGCAATCGTTTTTCAGATAGCAAACCGCTTCGGAATACACGACCTCATCGACATGTTCGAGAAGTCCGACTCTCTTCTGAGAATCTACATCCCTACGGAAAACGTCGGTCAGACCTATCATAAGATATGCTCCGAGTTCGTTCAGGTGAACGCGGGCGGAGGACTCGTGTCCAACCGTCGCGGGGACTATCTCTTGATTTGCCGCAACGGGCTTTGGGATCTGCCGAAAGGACACCAGGAGGCAGGGGAGACCATACAGACATGCGCTCTGAGGGAAGTTCAGGAAGAAACAGGTGTCAACCAGTTGATACTCAGGGAACTCATCTGCGTGACCGATCATTGTTATCGTCGTAACGGTTTGTGGCATCTCAAGCACACCTGGTGGTTCGATATGCTCTACAACGACCCGACTGACCTCACTCCGCAGCGTGAGGAGGACATTTCCAAGGCAGCGTGGGTGCCGAAGTCAGCGCTGCCGTCATATCTAAAGAATACCTTTCCTTCGATTATGGAGGTGTTCCGAGAGAAAATGTAGGAAAAGTGAAACAAAATTGTGAAAATATCGTATAATATATTGTTTACGCTGAAAGAAAAAGAAACAATATATTATGAAACTTTCACAGTTCAATTTCAGCCTCACGGCTGACAAGATTGCGTCCGAACCGCCGGTGTGGCGAGACGAGTGCCGCCTGATGGTACTCCACAAGGACAGCGGGGAAATCGAGCACAGGGTTTTCAAGGACATCATCGATTATTTCGGTAAGGGGGACACATTTGTCTTCAACAACACAAAAGTATTTCCGGCGCGGCTTTATGGCAAGAAAGAGAAGACCGGGGCTGAGATTGAGGTGTTCCTGCTCAGGGAACTCAACCGCGAACAGAGGCTCTGGGATGTCATCGTCGATCCGGCAAGAAAAATCAGAATAGGCAATAAACTCTATTTCGGCGAGGATGAAAGTCTTGTGGCTGAAGTGATTGACAACACGACATCGCGGGGGCGGACACTGCGTTTCCTTTATGACGGAAACTACGAGGAGTTCAAGGATGCCCTGTTTTCTCTTGGTGAAACGCCTGTCCCGAAGTGGGTTAAGCCGCATGTCACGAAGGAGGATGAGGAAAACTATCAGACAATCTTCGCAAGTGAGGAAGGGGCGGTCTGTGCTCCTGCTGCCGGTCTGCATTTCAGCCGCGAACTGATGAACAGGATGATTCTCAAAGACATAAACAAGGCTTTCATAACCCTGCACATGGGCATCGGACATTTTCGCTCCGTTGATGTCGAGGATCTTTCCAAGCACAAGATGGATTCGGAGAGGCTGATTATTACTCCGGAGGCGGCCGGTATAATCAATTCTACAAAGGAAGCCGGCCACAAGGTATTGGCTGTCGGCATCACCGTGATGCGCGGACTTGAAACCTTTGTCACGACGGACGACGAGGTGAAGCCGTATGACGGTTGGACCAACAAATTCATATTCCCTCCGTATCGCTTTGCGGTTCCGAATGCGATTGTTTCAAACTTTCATCTTCCGGAATCCACGATGCTGATGTCCGTTGCCGCTTTCGGTGGCTATGAGAAGGTTATGCACGCCTACAAGGTGGCTCTTGACGAGGGTTACAAGTTCGGACCTTACGGAGACGCGCTCCTGATAGTATAAAAAAGAAAAATAACATATAAAAAAAGAAAAAACCGTTTCCCTGAAGAGCTTGGGAAGCGGTTTTTTCGTTTGTTCTCCATAGATTTGCCGGACAGGAAAACGGTTTGTGAAATGGAGAATAATTATGAAACTGTCTGCCTTTGTGCCCTGAATTCTATTTTTGGATATGAACCTCGGGTTGCATCGGCGCTGATTGAAAACCTTGGAAGCGCCTCTGCTGTGTTTGCGATGTCGGACGCGGACAAGGATGCGGTGTTCGGACCTTACAGTAAGTATAGGGGAAAGATTGTGAAGAAGGAACTGGATGCGGCCGAGGCGGCGTTGCAGAGGTTGCGGAGAGATGGGACGGTGTTCGTCGGCATCACTTCTGATGAGTATCCGAAAAGGCTTAAGGGCTGTGCGGACGCGCCGTTGGGGATTTTTGTCAGGAGCGACAGCCCCGTGGAGCGGATCTTTGCCGGCACTGAGCATTATGTCGCAGTCGTCGGGACTCGGGAGATTACTCCATATGGGGAACAGTGGTGTCGGGATATTGTGCGGACACTGGCTGACTCTGGCACGGCCCCGTGCATTGTCAGTGGGCTGGCCTACGGGACGGACATCATTGCGCACCGGACTGCCGTTGAGTGCGGGCTGCCGACGATAGCCGTCATGGCCACCGGCACTGATACTGTCTATCCCAGTCGGCATCGGGGCTTTGCCGAACATCTTGCTGGGCTGCCGGGGTGTGCCCTCGTGACGGACTATCCTCCGGGAACCGCTCCTGTGGCTCTGAACTTCATACGGAGGAACAGGATAATCGCCGGGCTGAGCGACAGTGTGATTCTCGTCGAGTCGGCAGTGAAGGGCGGAGGGATGATAACCGGCCGGCTTGCGTTTTCCTACAACCGTTCTGTCTATGCCTTGCCGGGGCGCGGAGACGACAGTCGTTCGCAGGGCTGCAACCACCTTATAAGGGAGGGCGTTGCGGAGATAATAGACTCTCTTGAGGGGCTGAATGTGCAGCTTGGTCTTTGTGAAAAGGGACGAGGGCGTGGCGGAATAAAGGAGTGTGGCTGCCGGCATGTTCGGAGTGACGGCGCTGCTCTCTCTCCCGTGCAGGACGACAATCCGGAAGCTTCGGCGCGCAGCTGCCTGACTGAGAGATACTCACGGACACTTCCGGAAGACAAGATTGCGGCCATGACAGCAGTCCTGCTGAAAGTCAGGGAAAAACGCGGAATCGATTTTGACGGGCTGTGTGACGCGACAGGGCTGCCCTATAGGAGCGTTGCTGAAGTGGCTGCCCTGCTGGAAAACGACGGGATGATAAGTATTGACCTGCTGCGTCACTGTTCAATACGGAGATAGGCAAATTGTCTTGTCTGTGTGTGCTGTCCTTCTAAAAAATGCGTTTTATGCACCGCTTGTCGAAACAGATTCTTAAATTTGCAGCGTTATGCTGAATTTTATAGACACACACACTCATCTTTATGATGTAGCATACGAGGGAGACGGAGTTGGAGCCGTGAGGAGGGCGATTGAGGCCGGGGTTACGAAAATGGTGATGCCGGACACTGACGAGACGGTGAGGGACGCGATGTTCGCGCTTTGCGAAGAATTTCCTGAGAACGCCTTCCCTTGCCTGGGACTGCACCCTACCGAGTTCAAGGACAATTGGCGGGAGGAACTTGAGATGCTGGACGGGTATGTCGGCAGGAAAGTGGTCGCGATAGGCGAAATAGGGATTGACCTCCATTGGCGCAGCGACAATCTGGATGTTCAGATTGAGGTCTTCCGCTATCAGTTGGATATGGCCCTGAGACTGAATCTTCCGGTCATAATCCACAACAGAGAAGCCACAGGACAGATTTTTCGCGTACTGGAGGATTTTCGAGGAAGGGGACTTCGAGGAGTTTTTCACGCCTTCAGCGGAAGTGCTGAGACATTCAGGGAGATGGATCGTTATGGGGATTGGATGGTCGGAATCGGCGGCGTTCTCACATTCAAAAAAGCCTCGATTGCCGAGACGGTGAAGACGATTCCGCTCGAACGCATAGTGCTTGAGACAGATTCTCCATATCTCACTCCGGCACCATATCGCGGAACGCGGAACGAAAGTGCATATATCCCCATAATTGCGGACAAACTGTCTTCTCTGAAGGGCGTCCCTCTCGAAGACGTCGCGTGCGTGACGACGGAAAACGCCGAACGGCTTTTCGGGATATAGGCATATCCACTTGCGGCGACATTCGTAAAGCTCATAATCATACCATTAAATATGAAGAAGAGAAAATCATCCATACTTATAATCTACACCGGAGGCACGATAGGAATGAAGTCGGATCCGACGGACAATACTCTCAAGCCGTTCAACTTCAGCCAGATATTGGACGAAGTTCCTGAACTCGCGAAATTTGCCTGCAAGATAGACTCATATTCCTTCAGTCCGATAATCGACTCTTCTGACGTTGAGCCGTCGATGTGGCTGAAACTTGCGGATCTTATAGATGACAAGTATGACGAATACGACGGTTTTGTGATTCTTCACGGCACCGACACGATGTCCTACTCGGCGTCTGCGCTCAGCTTTATGATAGAGGGACTTACCAAGCCTGTCATATTCACCGGAAGCCAGCTGCCTATCGGAGTGCCGAGAACGGACGGAAAAGAAAACCTCATATCTGCAGTGGAGATCGCTTCCGCGAGGGACGCCGACGGTCACGCTATTGTGCCGGAGGTCTGCGTCTATTTCGACAATCTTCTGATGAGGGGTAACCGCACGACAAAAATGAGCTCGGACAATTTCAAGGCCTTTTGCAGTGAGAACATTCCACCGCTTGCCGAGGCCGGAATCAACATCCGCTATAATTCTCGACTGATTCTGAAGCCTTATGACTGGAACGCACGTCCCGTCTTTCACAAGAGGCTCGACACGCGAGTTTCCATTCTGAAGATTCATCCCGGAATCACGGTGCAGGTGGTAAGAAACATTCTGTGCGGTGCGGAGACGCGGGCCGTCATCATCGAGACCTACGGCTCCGGCAATGCTCCGTCTGCAGACTGGTTCCTCTCTGTGGTGCGGGAGGCACATTCGATGGGGAAGGTGCTCCTTAACGTGACGCAGTGCCCTTCCGGGGCGGTGAACATGGACCTGTATGCTACGGGGAAGTGCCTGAAGAAAGCCGGGGTGCGAAACGGTTATGACAGCACGACCGAGAGCGCGCTGGCCAAGCTCTTTGTCCTGCTTGGGGAGAATTCCGACAATGCCGAAGTGGAGGAATCGCTGGAAAGTAGCCTTCGTGGAGAGATTACGCTGTGATGCCGGCTTATTGTCGTAAATTGCGATTGCTTTTTGATTCTGCCGGCTCAAATATCGTGTAAATATTTTTTTGTATGATTTTTTATTGCTAAATTGCACCGATTTTTAAGGTTTTGGCAGTGCGGCGACGCGCTCCGTGACTCGAAGAAATTACATATTTTAACGAAAAACAAACAATTTAATAGTATTAATTATCAAAAAACAGTTATGAAAAAAATTTTCATGTTTTTGGCAGCTATTGGCTTGATGGCCTTTTCTGCACAGTTCGCATCAGCTCAGGATCAGGCAGCTGACGCTGCATCTACCGAAGAGGTTGCCGCAGCTCCGACTCAGGTGACTTCTCTCGCTGAATTGACTGCAGCCCAGGAAGAAGTTCCTCTTCACCAGGCAATCAAGACCAAATTCATTGAAGGTGGTCCTGAGTTCATGGCAGCCATCATCCTCTGCCTTATCCTCGGTCTTGCAATCGCAATCGAGCGTATCCTCTACCTCGCATTCTCGAAGACCAACACCAAGAAGCTTCTTGAAGGCATCGAGAAGGCTCTTGAGGACGGTGGCGTTGAGGCAGCCAAGGAACTTTGCCGCAACACACGCGGTCCGGTAGCAAGCATCTTCTACCAGGGTTTCCTCCGTATGGATCAGGGAATTGAGGTCGTTGAGAAGACAGTCGTTTCCTATGGTTCAATTCAGATGAGCCTCATGGAAAGCGGTCTGAGCTGGATTTCCCTTTTCATCGCGATTGCCCCTTCTCTCGGATTCCTCGGTACCGTCATCGGTATGATCCAGGCATTCGATGCAATTCAGGCAGCTGGTGACATTTCTCCTAACATTGTCGCAGGAGGTATGAAAGTCGCCCTCATCACCACCGTCGGCGGTTTGATCGTAGCCCTTATTCTTCAGGTGTTCTACAACTACATTCTTTCTCAGATTGAGAAGCGCACCATTGAGATGGAAGACGCCTCAATTGACCTCGTTGACATCTTGGTTAAATATCAGAACAAATAAATCAGAATAAAATGTACGCAAAAATCATAAAAATCGTAGAGTGGGTTCTTCTCGGAATCGGCGTTGTCCTTGCTGTATTCGGTTTCGCATACGGCTTTGTGGCGAACGACGGTCTCGCGACAGACATTCTGCTTTACTGCGCGTATGCTCTGGTTGCTGTGGCTATTCTCGCCGTTATCTGCCTCGGACTCTACTTCACAATCAAGCAGAACCCGAAGGGACTCATCAAGATGGGTGTCGGCTTAGTTGTCGCTGCGGTAATCGTCGGCATAGCGTATCTGTTGGCTCCGGGAACGGAGGCTGTCGGTTCAGCCGTACAGACATCTGCCGGCATGCTCAAGTTTACCGACACAATTCTTAACATCACCTACTTCTGCTGTGGTGCCGCTATTGTGGCGATTCTTGTAGGAGCGGTGGTTAACGCAGTACGTAACAAATAATTACAACTATGGCCAGCAAAAAGACTCCAGAAATAAATTCAAGCTCCACGGCGGACATCGCGTTCCTGCTGCTGTGCTACTTCCTGATGACCACGACAATGAATCAGGATTCCGGACTGCAGCGCCGCCTCCCGCCTATGCCTGCGGAGAACCAGAAGGCAGAGGACCAGAAGGTCAATCGACGCAACATCATCATTGTGAAGATCAACTCTGCGGACAGGCTTTTCGCCGGAAATGAAGCAATGGAAGTCAGCCAGCTGAAAGACAAGATCAAGGAATTCCTTACCAACCCGACCGACGACCCTAAGTTGCCGGAGAAGAAAATCAAGGACATCGAGGGATATGGCGAATACCCTGTTTCCGAAGGTGTGATTTCTCTTCAGAACGACCGCGGTACAAGCTATCAGGCCTATATTGCGGTTCAGAACGAGCTGGTGAAGGCAATCAACGAGATTCGTAACGATTTCTCCCGCGCAAACTACGGCAAGCCTTACGATAGGCTCACCGAGGATCAGCAGAAAATCGTGCGTGAAGCGGTGCCTCAGAAGATTTCCGAGGCAGAGCCTAAGGATGTTTCAAAAAGATAGGAGAGAAGGATATGTCAAAATTTAGAAAAGACGGTAAGAAAACGACGCCGATGGCCAGCACGTCATCAACGTCAGATATCGTGTTCATGTTCCTATTCTTCTTCATGGTGACGACCAACCTCCGCAAGACGGAGAACAAGGTCATCGTGAAACTTCCGGAGGCTTCCGAGGTTGTGAAACTGGAAAGAAAGGACCTCGCATCCTATATTAATATAGGTACGCCGGTGAAGCATCTCCAGTCGCAGTTCGGTACCGACTCACGAATCCAGCTTAACGATTCCTTCAAAACCGTGGACGACATTCGTGACTTCATCGCTTCGGAGCGTGACTCCAAGAGTGAGGCCGACAGGGCGTTCATGACGGTTGCCATCAGAGCTGACGAGAACACGACAATGGGTATTGTAACGGATGTGAAGCAGGAGCTCAGAAGATGCTCCGCGCTGAAGATCATGTATTCGGCAAGAAAGGCTGAGAAATAGACAGTACTTTAAATGCAGAAGGGATGTCCTGAGAGAAAAACGATTGGGACATCCTTTTTTTAGTAATCATCAAACAATGAACAAAAGAAAAGTATCAATAATCATTGCCGCGGTGCTCATTGCAGCGGCAACTGTCGCTACCGTTTTCTCGCTGAAGAAGCAGCGCACGGAGAGCGTTCCGAAGTATGTTTTTCTCTTTATCGGGGATGGAATGGGACTTGCCCATGTGGCTGCCACGGATTCTTTCCTTGCCTATCAGGACTCGTGCTATGGAGGTGGTTACCTCACATTCACCCAGTTCCCGGTTGTCGGTCTGACCCGAACCTACTGCGCCGACAGTGGCGTGACTGACTCGGCGGCGGCGGGCTCCGCAATTTCATGCGGACAGAAGACGAATACCGGACGCATTGGCACAGCCATCGACGGGTCTCCGATGAGATCGGTGGCATACGAGCTCAAGGACGCCGGCTATCAGATCGGGATCATGTCCGATGGGCCTGTAAACCATGCAACTCCGGCGGTTTTCTATGCACACGTCGACAAGCGCAACCAGTATTATGAGATAGCACAGGAAATTTCCACCTGTGGATTTGACTTTCTTGGCGGCTCTGAACTCATTGATCGTTACGGAAAGAAGCACGATAAGGAAGACGTAGTGAAGCTCATTGAGGCGGACGGCAATACGCAGGTCTGCTTCGGTCTTGATGCACTGACCGCCTCGACAGCCCGCACAAAGGTGCTTCTCCCACCAGCTCCTGAGGAGACATCCGACTTCGATGCTGCCGACCAGAACAAGAACTACGACCTCAGCATGTCCGGAGAGGGAATGCAGGCACCGGATTTCGTCAAGGCCTGCCTTGGTGTCCTTGATGAAGACAAGCCGTTCTTCATCATGTGCGAGCAAGGCTACATCGACTGGGCATCGCACAGTAACCGCACAATGCGCGTGATAGAGAGCGTCAAACTGCTCGACAAGGCAGTTGCCGAGGCTTATGCTTTCTATCTCAAGCATCCGGACGAGACTCTTATACTCGTCACGGCCGACCACGAGACCGGAGGATTCACATTCGGAACAAAAAGCTACAGAACCAACTGGGCTGTCCTTGACAAGTATTGGGAGGGATGCTCTCATGATGACTCGACTCTGACAGACGAGGCTAACCGTGAACTCAACATGCAGGGACATGTCAACTGGGGTACTCATGGTCACACCGGATGTCCGGTTCCTATCTATGCGATTGGAAAGAATGCGGAGAAGTTCACCGGATTCTACGAGAACTCGCAGATTAAGGAGAGGATACTCTGCACCCGGAAATAATCCTGAAAAGGGAGGCTGTCTTTGAAAAAAGTCAAAACAGCCTCTCTTTTTTTTGAAAAAGTAGTGCGGGATAGAAGCTGTTTAGATTTTTTGTTCAGTTATTTTGAGATGTATTTTTGAGTCAGATTTTTTCGTTTTGAGAGGAGTTTAGCTGTGCTAAATGACGAGCAAAATGAGAAAATATGGCCAAAAAGACACCAAAAGAACGAACATAAAATAAATGTGAGAAAAATTTAAACAGATTCTTAGTATCTTTGTAAGATTTTTAGTCTGACCGGAGAATGGCCGGACATAATATTTACGGAAATGGAAAAAATCATCAGAACCAAGGTCAAAGACTTGCTTGCGAGCGAGCCCGGCAAAACTGTTCTGGCAAAAGGATGGGTCAGGACAAAGAGAGGAAACAAGAAAATCAACTTCATCGCTCTTAACGACGGGTCCACGATAAATAATATTCAGATTGTCGTAGATCTCGCGGCTTTTGACGAGAACCTTCTCAAGAGGATTACGACGGGCGCGTGCATCGGAGTGACAGGCGAACTTGTCGCTTCGCTTGGCAGCGGTCAGGCCGTTGAGATTCAGGCGAAGGAAATTGAGCTTTACGGTGAGGCGGATCCGGAGACCTATCCGCTCCAGAAGAAGGGTCATTCCCTTGAGTTCCTCCGCGAGATTGCTCATCTCCGTCCAAGGACCAACACTTTCGGTGCGGTTCTGAGAATACGTCACGCGATGGCCTATGCCATCCATAACTACTTCAACAGCAAGGGCTTTGTCTATCTCCACACTCCGCTCATCACGGCCTCTGACTGCGAGGGAGCCGGCCAGATGTTTCAGGTGACGACCCTTGACATGGAGAACCCTCCGCGCACTCCGGACGGAAAGGTTGACTACAGCCAGGACTTTTTCGGACGTCACACCAGCCTCACCGTCAGCGGACAGCTTGAGGGCGAGCTCGGAGCGATGGCTCTCGGAGAAGTCTACACTTTCGGACCGACGTTCCGTGCCGAGAACTCCAACACTCCGCGCCACCTTGCCGAGTTCTGGATGATTGAGCCGGAGATGGCGTTCTATGACGTGAACGACAACATGGATTTGGCAGAGGACTTCATCAAGTCTCTGATCCAGTACGCCCTCGACCACTGCATGGATGACCTCAAGTTCTTGAATGACATGTATGACAAGGAACTCATCGAAAGGCTCCAGAACGTCGTCAAGACAGATTTCGTGCGCCTTACCTACACCGAGGGAATAAAGATTCTCGAAGAGTCTGGAGAGAAATTCGAGTTCCCTGTCTATTGGGGTGTGGACTTGCAGTCAGAGCATGAGAGATATCTTGTGGAGAAACATTTCGGCAGGCCGGTTATCCTTACGGACTATCCTAAGGACATCAAGGCATTCTATATGAAGCAGAATGAAGACGGAAAGACCGTTCGCGGAATGGACGTCCTCTTCCCTAAAATCGGTGAAATCATCGGCGGTTCGGAGAGGGAGGCATCGCTTGAGAAGCTCAACGCCCGCATTGACGAGCTCGGAATGAGCCGCGAGTCGCTTGAGTGGTATCTTGACACGCGCCGTTTCGGGTCGGCTCCTCACAGCGGATTCGGACTCGGCTTCGAGAGACTGCTCCTTTTCGTGACTGGTATGGCCAACATCAGGGACGTGATTCCGTTCCCAAGAACTCCGAAGAACGCTGAGTATTAGAATAATACAACACAAAACGCATAGATATGTTGATAATCGGAATTGCCGGGGGATCCGGTTCGGGAAAGACAACGGTGGTGAAGGCACTCACGGATCAGTTGAAAGAGAGGGTCGTGGTAATCCCTCAGGACTCCTACTACAAGGATTCCAGCCATCTTCCGATGGAGGAGCGCCAGAAAGTGAACTTCGACCATCCGGACTCAATTGACTTTGACCTTCTGGTCAGTCATCTTAAGGAGCTCAAGGCCGGCAGGTCTATCGAACAACCGGTCTATTCCTACATCACCTGCTCGCGGAGCAAGACCGAGACCATCACCGTAAACCCGGCTGAGGTCATAATTGTGGAGGGCATTCTGATTTTCTGCTGTGCCGAACTCAGGGATCAGATGGACATCAAGATTTTCGTCGATGCTGACGATGATGACAGACTGATGCGCGTGATGGCACGGGACATCATCGAACGCGGAAAAACCGTGGAGACCGTGATTCAGCGCTATTCGCGCACGGTAAAGCCGATGTTCCTCCAATTCATCGAGCCAAGCAAGAGGTATGCCGACGTGATTATCCCGCAGGGAGGTCACAACAAGGTGGCAATCGACGTTATCGCTGCGACAATCGAGAAATCGCTCAATTCCAGTCATTAACAGGAGGCCTGCCATGCGACGGATAAACTCGGAGGACAAGGCAGGGTTATACATCACCGTGATATTCCATCTCACGGTGATTATTGTTTTGCTTGCTGTGCAGATTGGCTCGCAGCTGAAGGAAGACACGAGTTTTCTGATGGATTTCTCCAAACAGGAAGAGACCGAGAGACTGGAAAAGGAGGCGGACTTCAAGGAAAGCATCAGCCGCCGTCTGGACGAGCTTATCAGCGGCAGTTCTGCCGGTACGCCGGTGCGTAATGTCACCGTTGACCGCAGCGCCCCTCTGAAGGACGACCGCAACACGGATGCCGAGGAACTTTACCGTGAGAACGAACGGCTGCAGCGTGACCTCAAGGGACTGGACTCCCGTCAGGAAGATGCCAGGGATGAGACTGTGGATATGGGAAGGACAAACCCGCGTGAGGAGAGAAAGAAGGACAACCGGCAGTATTCCGGGCCGTCGGTGCTCAGCTGGACGCTTGACGGACGCAAGGCCAGCACACTCCCTATTCCTGCCTACAAGTGCTACAATGGCGGGGACGTGACAGTGCTCATAAAGGTCAACAACAGCGGCACCGTTGTCAGTGCAAAGGTCGTGGAGGCTGTTTCAAGCCCTGACGAGTGCCTGCGCAAGTCTGCAATCAGGGCGGCACGCACCTCGCGTTTCAGCGCATCGGCCTCCGCTCCGGCCTCGCAAGTGGGCGAAATAACCTACCGCTTTGTCGCCCAGTAGGGTCGGCGTCGGGGCGGTTAATTCTTTTTTCTTAACTTTGCCGTCTATGGTCAGTGGATTCATATCTCGCAGGATTCAGTTCAGAGGGCGGATGGCTTCGGTTTGCGTGGCCGTCAGCTTCCTTGTGATGATTGTGGCGGTGGCGGTGTCTTCCGGTTTCCGGAGCGAAATTCGCGACGGGCTGAGCGAACTTTGCGGGGATGTGACTCTCACGCCTCTGAACCAGAACTATATGGGAGAGTCCGAGCCGATTCCCTCCGAACCGGCGTTTCTGCCTGCTGTTATGGAACTTGACTGCGTGAAATCTGTCAGAGGAACAATTGTCCGCGCCGGAATAGTCAAGGAGGGCGATCTGATTCATGGGGTGCTCTTCAAGGGCGTTGAGGACTATAGGAAGAACGACTCGTCGTCCCTCTCCGTTTCGGTGCCGTCACAGCTTGCATCCATGTTGAAAATCGGTGTGGGTGAGGACATTGCGGCGTATTTTGTCGGAGAGAAGGTCATAGCCAGAAAGTTCAGGGTGGAGTCGGTCTATGACGGAATCCTGTCTTCGGAGGACAAGCTGATTGTCTATACGGATTTGCAGACCATGCGCCGGATTAACGGATGGAAGGGAAGTGACGTCTCTGCCCTTGAGGTGTCGCTGAAGGAAGGTTGTCGCAGTGAGGAAAATATACGTCAGGCGGCGATTGACATAGGCGCTGAAGTGTTCTCACATTCTTCCGAGGATGAGCCGACTGTAATCGTGAGCTCGGTGGTGCAGAGTTTCCCTCAGCTGTTCGACTGGCTGAATCTCATCGACTTCAATGTGCTTGTGGTGCTGGTTCTGATGACAATAGTTGCCGGATTCAATATGATTTCGGGGCTGCTGATACTCCTGTTCGAGAATGTGCCGACAATCGGGCTGCTGAAGGCTCTCGGAATGAAGGATCGCGGGATTGCGGCGATATTCCTCCGGAGTTCTGCGGTGCTTGTCGGCAAGGGTATGGCTGTGGGAAATGTGGCTGCGCTCGGACTGTGCCTGATTCAGAAATACACCCACCTTCTGAAACTCAGTCCCGAGAACTACTTTGTCTCGTTTGTCCCGATCCACATAGACTGGCTCCAGATTTTCGTGGCGGACGCGCTTTCCTTTGCCGTCATAATGCTCCTACTTCTCCTCCCGTCAATGTTCATCTCCCGCATCGACCCTGCCCGCACCATGCGGGTGGAATAATAGAATCTTCCTGTCAGTTCACCCGGAGGTCGCGGACGCAGCGGACCTTTAATGCTTGTTCGTTATTTACTGTGACAACGGTGCTTACGATAAACCCCAATTTCCCCTGGTTCTTTACATTGTTTCCAAATGGGCCGAACGACCAATATGTTCTTGTCATCGTGTGACAGTCTTCACCGGAGTCCATATAGTAACGCATTATGGCAGCCTCTGTCTGATTCGGGGTGCGGTAGCCTTCGGGGCAGTATGGATTGCCGGTTCCCTCTGCTATACTTTTGTCAACTGCAGCGTTATAATCCTTGAAAAGAGGATTCTCGCTTCTTGTGGATTGCGTCGGATAGCTCTCGAATTTTTTGTAGAGCCTGTTCTCCTGCGACATCTCGTCTGCAAAAATCAATTCCTTCGATGTGTAGTAGCGAAGCGCCTGCTCGTTGAGGTGGGTGCAAGTGAAGACATAACTCCCGTCGGAGCGTTTTTCAGCCGTGATGTAGTCGTCAGGCTCCTTGTCAATCGCATAGGTCTCCTCTTCATTGCCGTCAATGTATCCGAGGTTTCGGACACAACGGATGGTGGAACCTTGAATGTCACCATAATCGTGATAGAAATGTCCTGTCGAGGTTCCTTCCTCCGCCCATAGGATAGTCGGCTGATTGCTGTTTTTAATTTTTACACTATTTGCGTAACCATCTTCTCTCGGGTCGTCAGCTCCGAAACAAGTTGATGACACAATGTGCTGCTGCCACTTTTTTTTGTCAGACGATTTTCTATCCTCCGGACTTTTGTTGTAGAGTTTTGTGTTTGTGTTCAGAATGCCGTCACCGACATACAGTCCCAAAAGCTGGTTGATGGAAGCGAGATACCATCTTACTTCGCTGCGGTCGATTTTGCCGTCACCGTTGTTGTCGCGGTTGCGGGTGAGGCAGGAATACCGCATATAGGCATAATCGTCCAGAAGTTGAGGCGTGTCATTAGAAACTTCATAGTTCATATATTTGCTCCAATTACCACCACTGAAACTGTTGTTGCCAACTCCTTTAGGGCTGAGATCCCACTCCTTGCAAGAGTTGAAAAGCCCGTTGAAAGCCTTGTTGTTACCTCGTTTGTCAACAGTTGAGCCGTCTGCACTCCAATACTTATCCCATCTTCCATCATACTCGTCGGTATTCTCCACACCCCAGGCCGTCTGAAGGACGGTGTAGCTGAGGTCAGTGTTGTAGACACACTGGATTGAACGCTGCTGTATGGTCACAACAGAGCCTGTGCTGCTGGACTCTCCGTCCTTGCTCTTTTCCGAGTTACAGAGAATGTGCAGTTTGCGGTCGTCCTTGTTCACAAAACTCTTCCACAGGTCGGACGAACGCTGACCATTGATTGGATTCTCGTTATAGTAGTACTCGTCCACGAAAACCGTGAGACAGATGTTCGGGAGAGTGAGGTCGGTTGCGTCTTTATGGTCAAATGCGCTGGTGGCAGGGTTTACGAGATATTTGTTCACCTCGTCCTTGATGAATTTGCAGAGCTCCTTCACATCCATAATTCCGTCGTTGTGGTAGCCTGCGAGCCCGGCTGTGCCGTCATCCTCCTTGTTCTGTTCCGCCGTGCGGAATGTATTGGAACTGTGAAACTCACGCGGAGTGTACTTGCGTCGCTTGTCTTTGAAATAGTTGCCATCGCCGTCCTGTTTGTTCAGACGGAAGTGCACCCATTTGTAGTCCAGACCGGCGGTGATGTCCACCCCGCCTTCTTGAGTCGGCTCTCCCTCTCCGAACGGTGTTTTCACCGCCCAGGTGAGTTCGTCCACAATGCAGTTCTCCTTTGTTATGTTGCCGTGTTTGAAGAAATTGCTGAGGTGGAAACTGATAGTCTTCGAAACATAGTGGCAGTCGCAGATGGCGATTTCTTCTTTTGCAATCGAAATCTGTCCGCTTGCACCCGGCTGGCTTTCAATCACATCCGAAACGGCGCCCTTGCTTGTTTCCACCTCCACGCGGATGCTGTTCACTCCGTTCACCGTCACAGTGTAGGTGTAGGATGTATTTCTTTCGGTGTTGAAATTGTCGAATGCGCTGTAGCTGTCCTTTCCATCGCCTTGGTTGCCGGTGTCGTTATTGATGATTGCATTCCAGTCGCCAAGATGGATGATGTACTGAACGTCTCCTCCGAGGACATTGCCTGCCTCATCGTTTTCAAGAGCCATCTCCACATATCCTGTCACAACCACATAGGTCGAAAAATCGTTGGCATATTCAAACTCCCTCATCGTGCGGGTATATTCCACTCCGTCAAGAGAATAGCTGACCTCGCATTTCCTGTTCTTTCCGTCTGCTTCCTTGATGCCGCGGGAGCGGTCCTGATATTTCAGCGGAGTCTTTTTCGGCACCTGGCAGTTTTCAAGCATATAGAACGAGAACTCAGACTGTCCTGTCTGCGGGAAATCCTCGAAATTCACGAAATCCGTATCGAAATAATCTTTTGCATATTTCGAATACTCGCCCTCCGGCGTGTCCGGGTCTACATTGACAAAATCCTGTCCCCTCAGATCACTTGTTCCTCTTTGGTCGTAGCTCAACATATATGAGGTCCTCGGAACGTTCACAACCTTCCACTGTCTCGCCTCAAATTTTTTGATGACCTGTCCTCTCTCGTCGGGACGGCTGCCCTGTTTGAAAATGAAACGTACCTTGGCATCAATGCGTTTGAGGAGCATCGTTTCGTTTATGACTGTGCGGACGGTGTTGTTGCTGTTTTCGTTGTTTATGACCGTCACTCCGCTGAGTTTTCCGGTCATCGGGAAATATCCGTTGCGGCTGATGATTCTCTGGTTGAGGTAGGCGTTGAACTTTCTGAGGTCGTTTTCATTGTGGATGGTCGCGCTCAGAAGGTTTGAGGAAACCTTCACCATATCGGAGTCGAGGTTTGTGAGGACATAGACCGTCATGCCATCTCCCGCCGCAGTCTTCACCACCAGGCCTCCGGTGGTTTTGCCATCGTTTGTGGTAGCATTGCTCACCCACCAGCAATTCTCTGTGGCTGTGGAAACAAATTCCTGTGTCTTGAGATTGCGGGTGTCGAAATATTCGCCGGAAACTTTGTTGCCGGCAGCATCGAAGACGAAGACATAGAGGTTGAAAATGCGGCTTTCAGATTTGGTGTCGAGAGTCGCACGGGTCTGGACGCATACATTGTCCTGCGGGCCGAAATTCAGTTGCAAGAGTCCCTCGCCGAAGGTCGCGCCGCCCTGTGGGGCGAAATCTTCCTTGACGCAGGAGTAGAGGCAGAGAAGTGCCGCCGCAAGAGATAGAAAAGTATGAATTATCTTTTTTGTCATAATTATTTCTCTGTTTTTCAGCCTAATCGAAGGTTGTTTCGCTGTCTTTTTCGCTCCAGCCTTCGACTTCGAACTTAAATTCTCCCATCTCCCTGTTGTAGAAAATGTTGACCGTTACAGTGATGTGTTCGTTGCGGTCGATTTTTTCCAGTTTATTGTGGGCTCCGTATTTGTCGACATAGTGGATTGGGCGAGCCTCGCGCGGAATTTCGCGCAGGGCATTTACGAAATATGGCTCGTTTATGCTGCTTTCATCAAGAAGCCTGACATACCACTGGGCGGAAGGACCGGTCTCGCTACTTTTTATTGACAGTTCTTCCGTCCCCGTATCGTAGTTTATGTACCAGTTGGAGTTGGAAGGCCACCACCAATATCCAAAAAGAAACTTGCCGGCATTGTTGGTGATAGTGAATTCTTGTGCATCTTTCTCATTGTCCGTCATCTTCACATAATCATCGAGGTACTTTCCCGTCTTGACATTCTTCAATTTGGCAGAACTTGAGGTTCCGACAAATTCCCAAAGATAGTTCGGGGTGTCTTTAAAATACTCCAATTCGGAATCTTCGGTGAATTCGCCTGTTCCGACGCCACTTCCCGTTGTCCCGACATAGCGTGTTGGCGACTCGACGGAGCGTATCAGATACTTGTTCCCACTCACATCTCCCAAGGTGCTCAGGTTGTTGCCGAAATTATACTGCGTCCTATAGGCAATGGAAATGTCCTCATCCGTCACCGCTGCGTCATAAATCCCGCCGAGCAAATCGAAAGTAATCCCGTTCACCGCGGTGGAAGCATCAATCTCATAGAGGTAGCTGTCGTAGACTTCCTTGGTCTTGTAAGGCGCGATTGTCGTGATGCCGGTGAGTTCCTTGAAGGAGAGATTGGTCACTGTCGGAGGCACGGAACCGTCGAGCGGCTCGAAAAGATAGCCTGTCGAAGGATTGTTTTGGGAAAGTCCCACCGCGCCGATTGCAATCTTGCTGTCTCCTATGTTGTTGCGGACTCTGATGCTGATCCTTCCTACACAGCGCAGGAGATGCGCCTCGACATAATTTTCTCCAACCGTGATTTCCTGGTGAATCACCGCAGAGCAAGGCATACCGGTTTCCTCCGTGAAGGCCGGAGCGCTGCCGTCGCTGATTGCCGGGAGCAGTTTTCTCTTGAAACCATCGTCAATCTTGCTGCCGGTTACGTAACTGTCAAGTTCTTTGTCTTTGCAGTTTGCAAGTATGCAGAGAGTGTAGACTCCTCGTTTTATGTTCTTGATTGTGGCTTCTCCGGACGCCACGTTGATATTATCCTTACTATAAAACCTCATCACATTGTCGTCTGCGTCAATCAGCCACAGGCGAGCCGTCTTGATGATGTCTCCTTCCTGCGCTGTGCCGGCCTTTGTGGTGCCCGCCGTGCTGAAACTGATGTGCAGGTTGCCCTCGCCCTCGCCGTAAACGGGCTTGTCTTTGGCGGGGGTGTCCTTTGCGCAGGAAATGGCCGACAATGTGAGAAATGCCGCAGCCAAAGTCTTGAATATGATTTTTCCGCTCATTTCTCTAAAGTTTAATGTCTATGTTCGACTGAATTTCTGTCCAATCCTGAATGTCCACGCTGACTTTGATTTCGGTGCCGTACATTTTCAGGGTGTAGGTGTAGATTTTCCCGCTTTCGAGCGTCTCTGTCGGAAGTTTTGCGCGGTGGAGCACCGTGGAACCGAGTTTCGTCTTGAAATTGACGTATGTGTCTCCGATTGGGGATGAAAGCTGCTGGGGAATGATGAGTGCCGCTCCGTCAGTGATGGTTTCCCCTGTGGTGCCGGCCGGAGTTTCGGAAAAGTAGATGTTTGCGGCTTTGTTGTCAGCTCCTCCGAATGCTGTGGATCTGGTCCATTGGAACTGGGGATTACGGTCGTCGAAGGTGTTGTCGCTCATGATCCAGCGGATGGCATTCACATCGCTCACTGTTTCGGTGATGCCGTAGAAAAGCTGTCCTTGAGGAAATATTCCCGTGATGTAGAACTCTGTCAGTTCCTCGTCCGGTTTGTCGTCGGAATCTTCGCTGAATTTGAGCTTGAAGCGAAGTCCCGCAAGTGCGTGTTTGAACTCGAGCGTTACTCTGTCGACGCCTTCCGTGATTGGACGGCGTGTGGCATAAGCAACCATAAGGTCGTAGTCATCGGTGCTGCTGGAGTACTCTGTGGAGATGAGGTTTGCTGATGAATTTGGCTGAATCTCAGTCTCGTATGGCCAGATTGCGCGGAAACGGTAGTACATTGCCCTTTCCCATTTCTGTTTTGGACTGTAGGTCCAACATTCTCTGGGAGCCGGTCTGTCATATTCGTAATCTTCCGAAAAGTTGTCCAACGCCCATTTAACCTCCTGGGCTTTTGAACTTCCGAAGACAGGGGTGAATCCGTTCTGGTCATCGATTGACTTGTAGCCGAAGACTCCGAAGGATTTGCTGCGGAGTGCCTCCGGGGTGGTGATTAGTTTTTCCGTGTAGGATGCAGCCCTTGTCCTTGCGACGCTGCCTGATGAAGCCTGTCGGGCTGTCTGACCCTCAATCTGTTGAGGCTCTCCGTTGAAGCCTATCCACTGGTTTTGCTCAGACTGCGGAGTATGCTTGTTGCATCCCGTGGCGAACACAAGAACTGCGGCTGACAGAAATGTCGCCACAATTTCGCTCCGGCGGAAGCCCCGGAATATATTTGTGCAATTATTCATCTATTCGTCCGTTATGCAGGAGTCTATCGTAAGACTCAAATTTTGTGATACTTTGAAACTGTAGATTCTCTTCTTTCCCACCGCCCAGTTGAGATTTCTCTCTATCTCGACATCGATATCCTTGATTTCTCCGCCCGTTCCGGAGTCGAAATTGTAGCGAAGGGTGATTCGAGGCTTGAGGTTTTGGGGAATCATCCTAAGAACTGTGCCCAGCGCCTGTTCGTTTTCGTCCAGAACCAGATTGCCTTCGAATACCGTCACTTCTCTCTGTCTCGTTCCCGGTGTCCAGATAGGCTGCGGGAGTGAGTGGAAATCGCCTTCTGTGGCAACATCGCTGATAGTGAGTCTGGTGATGCTGAGTTTTATGTCGTCGCTCGCCACTGATTTCGCTCTGAACTCCACTTCGCAGAGTGCGTTGCGAAAGACTATCCCTGTTGAAACGTCTCCGGTGGGCTTGCGGGAGTCGGTGAGAGTGGCAAATTCGAGCCGGGGAACATTGTCGGAAAGAGGATCTCCTGCGTTGAAGCCTTTGACAGTGATGCCTTCTTCTCTTGTGAAGCCGGCATTTGCATCGGCAGGGGAGAGGGCGAAGAAACTCATTCTCTCATTCCTTGAACACCACAGATGGTCTTCGGCGCTTTTCCAGATTCCGTCGGAGTGGAAGTAGTTTTCGCCTTCCAGCATCGTTTTCGCCCCCTTGAAATCGTCCTTCCAATTCTTATCCAGCGGGAGTGCATAGCCCCAGACTTTGAAAGCCCCCTTCTCTTCGGAGTTTGAAGGACTATTTGTGGAAGGACTATTTGTGGAAGGATTATTTGTGGAAGAACTCTTTGTGGAATTGGCCCTTAGCGCCTTGAAACTGATGATGCGTTCGGCGTCGTAGTCGTTGATTTTGTTGACGCAGGAAACAGCCGCAAGCGCAGTCGCCGCAGCCACAATCATACATCTGATTTCCCGTTTCAACATATTCATTTGTTCATTTTTCTGTTTTCCTCCCGTCGGTCTCATTCTTTTGGGAGAGGGTTTATGGTCGCACACCGATGTTCACATCCGAATCCGGGTCGAATCCCCAGAGGCCCGGTGTTGCGTCAAATTCGATGTAACTGTCTTCAGTACCTACAGTTATGAGGTAGCTGATGTATTTGCCGCTCTGCCAAGCGGAAAGACTGTTCTGGGTGCCGTTGTAGATGTAGCCGGAGAGAGTCTTTTCCGGTTCTGTGCCCCTTTGGCAGACCAATGTGATTTTCTGTTTTCCGTTGGAGAGATACTGCGGAAGCATCATTGTCTCAGGGAATATTTCCCTGTTTTCACCGAAGGCGAGTTCGATTTTGAGGCCCTTGTGATTGTAGGACTGAGCGTTGCTCTGTGCCATCCATTTGTCGGTGATGTAGTTGCCGTTGGTGTAGATGTCGTCGAGTCTGACGGATTTTACAACCCATTTGGCTTCTCCGGTTTTTTGCTCGGTTGCGAGTGTCGCGAGGAATTTGACCTTGCAGAGTGCGTGACGGAAGTTTGTCTTCACTCCGCCGAGGGTGGTTTTCCTCTCGACATCGGTTGTCTGGGCGAGGAGAATGTCGATGCAGCCGTCGGTGGCGATGGTGGCGTCACTTCCGTAGCCAGGAGTGGCCGTCATCTGCCATCCGTTAATCTCGAATCCCTTTTCTTTGCTGACACTGAGCTTGACTGTGCCCGTGGCGCTGCTGAGGTTTGCCGGCGACCAACTGAAGAAAGTGAGTTTACCTGTTTTTGGCCAAGTATATATCTTGCCGCTTTTCCACGCCTTCCAGATTCCCTCTTTGTGGGAAATCTCCTCTTCGGGGATGTAGAGAAGGGCTTCCGCGCTGTTTCCGCTCCAACTCTTTCCCTCCGGGAGAAACCAGGCTGTGGAACCGAAGGTGGATGTTTCCGGGAATTTGGAGACGGTCGCCTTGGTCTCGGTCTTGACCGGGACGAGCTCGTAGTGAATCTGTCCTTTGGCAGCATCTTCTACGGGAGTGACTTCAATTTTTGCGCACGAAAGCGCCGTGCAAAGCAAAAGGATGGCCGCTCCGCAAAGGGCTGCTGTCGGGCGGAGATGTGCTCCGGACGAAGATATGATGGATTTACGTTTCATTTGCATTGAACCCGTGGGCGGTATCACCCGCCCGCGAGTTATATTAGAAACTACAGTATGTCGATACCGGCGGTAGTCCCGTTTGTCCAATCCTCTACAGCAGGAGCCCAGAGAATCTCGTCGAGTTTGAAAGTGAGGTTGATGGTGTATTTCTTACCCATTTCCCAAGAGTTGAAGTAATCTTTAACATTTATGGATACCGAAGGGCGGACATCTTTGACTTCAGTGCCGCCTTCAACAGTCGTTATAACGCTGTAATATACTTCGATGCTTGCAATCTTGGTGTCATCGGTTTCCCCAGCAAATGTTTGCGGAATGTAGATGTAGCGTTCCTCGTTTGCCTCAGGAATCTTTGTAAAATCGGTTGAATGTGGGACTTCAAAACTTGTCTTTGTATAGACCTGAGTTGACCTACTACCACTTGCAAACATATATTCGCTGTAATTGTCTCCTACAGTCTCTTTGTGGAATTGATCATAAGTGGCAGCGTTGCAGAGCTTATGGAATTTGATGGAGTCGAGTTGTATTTTTGTATTTGCGTAGGTTCCTCCAGTTTTAACAGCGAAAACGATTCTTGAAAGCCTGTGCTTGAAAAGGGTCGGAACGCCATTGAAGCCGTGGGCTGTCTCATTGGCAGCTTTGTTCTCAGCAATATTTGCTACGAGGAAATCCGTATTCGGATTGTCATCCAAATTAATGAGACCGTGGATACCATAGCCGCTGTCTTCGTTATGACAATCCATATGTGACAGATTGTCTGTATTGAGGATCAGGCTATTCTTGTTTAGAGAATAGGCAAAGAATGTAAGTTTTCCACCCTTTGGCCAATAGTAGGTGGTAGCGTTTTTCCAAACATTTGCGGGTGCGGGTTGGTAGGAAATAGTGCTGTTTACAATGTATTTTTCTGCACTAGCCCTATCATTCGCCCAAGTCTTGGGATTCGGAAGATAGTATGCCCAAGAAGCAAAAACATTGGTTGTCGTGAAAGCATTGGGGTCTGCCTTTGTCTTAGGGGCAACGTTGTAGGCGATTTCCGTGTTCTCATTTGAGAGGACCGGAGTCACCTCGTTCTTTGCGCAAGCTGCAAGTGCTGCGGCTGCTGCGAGAATAAAAAAGTACTTTTTCATGATGTGATAAAATTAAAAATTGTTGTTTATTGTTTTCTTTTTAGTGTCCGTTATCATATTTCAATTTCCCGTTGCTCCTCATCCCATCCGTCGACTATCGGGTCGAATGCGCCTCCGCTGCTTGCCGGTGGATCAATCTTGATGGTCTCTTCGAGCAGCAGCCAATGGTGTTTGATGGCGTTCTCGCTGAGGAAGAGCCGTGAAATGTCGAAGGTCTTCTGGAGCGTCTTGCCGTCGACGGTCTTGATGTCGAATGTGACGCTGAGACTGTTGCTTGAGTCGGGCACGCGTCCGAAAGTGTTGAAAACCGTGCAAATCACCGGCGTTCCCTTGTCGTCGCTCTTTTGGAGTGGGAACCAGATTCCAACCTCCGGCTCGTTCTCCCTTGTGTTTGTCGCAATCTTGTTTGCTCCCACCATTCCGGACAGCATCGCCTGCGCTCCGGAGATGTACTGCGCTCCGTCCACCTTAATCTGGAGATACCAGCTTTCCACCACCGAGGACGCGTCTGCCTTCACTGTGTAGAGTTCGTCGTGCCAAGGGATTTGCTCGCTCTCTTTGCTTGCCACCACAAGGTGGTCGGGCTGTTGGAGAATGTCTATTCCCTTCTCATCGGCCTTGGTGTGGAAGCGGGTGCGGACCGCGGACTCGACAGGCTCGGTGTAGGCACGGGCGCTTTCCCAACTTTCGAGGCCCTCGATGAGGGTCGCCTCTGTTCCGAAGTCGTAGACAAGCATCCTGTAATTGCCCGGAAGAATGGAAATGGTGCCGTTCAGGCTTCTGCTTCCGTCATCTTCGGTGCCGACGTTGGTGATGAAGGTCTCGGCTGCGAGAACTTCTGTCGCCTTGTCGTAGAAGAGCACGTGCATCGCTGTCGGTGCGATTTCCTGAAGAGGAAGTTTTGGATTGTAGATGTCGCAGGTCACATTATGGATGTCCTTCACATTCACTTTCACCTTCACGAGAGTCTTATCGGACGGGTCTTCAAGCGGGCGGCGGTGACATCCGGATGCGACACACAGTATAGATAGGACACACAGCGCACACAGCATTGCCGGAGCCACGTTTGCCGCGCCTCCTGCAATAGAGCGTATGTGTCTGCGAATCATCATAATCTTTTATTTTCCGTTGTGTTCTATTTCTTCTTCCCGTTAGTCTTCCGGTTGTGTGAGTCCTTTCCGATTGGGATGACGAGCGAAATTTTCGCTTTTGTCGGACCGAACCAAGAGAATACCCCCGTCTTGTATTTGTCTCTGTAGAGGTGTTCGTAGTTCGGGTCGGGCTGGTAGTGGCGGTAGTCACTTCGGAGGAATCCTGCTGAAATCGAGAACTCCATATTCATCCACTTGCAGACAGGAAGGGCATATCCGTAGCTGAGTCCTGCCGACCAGTATTCGCCCTGATAGCAGAGCTTCGTGTCCCACTGGAAGTCGTATTTTCCCGTCATTCCGTAGACTCCGAGGAAATGGCCGCTGAGGTAGTCTTTTTTGTCGCTGCGTTTGAACCACCAGCGAGGCTCTATTCCCATTGTCCACATCTGGAAGCAATATTTCTTTTTGTTCGGACCCCAACTCCACCAAGGGAAGATGTCTTCCACGAGGATTGAGAAATGTTTGCCAATCGGGAATTCGATTTCGGCGTTGACGGCCGTGGCGGCGTCGAGAAGGAGGTTGGTCTTGAGGGCCGGATACCAATATTTCCGTCCTTTCGGAGCCTTCATAGGCTGCGGATTGAGTGGTGTCGGAGCGAGAAGGGCGTTTGGTATGAGTTCGTCTTCGCCTGGAAGTATCTCTCTTTCAACGGGGTCGAAACCGTCATGACTCTCGAGGATGTCCTCGCTCAAATGAGGAAAGGCCGGAATGAGCACAGGAACGCTCTCCCAGACGCATACCCAAGTGGCGAGTCGGAGTTTCGGCATAAGGTGGATGCGCATCCATTTCCAGCTGATGCCGCCGTCGAGTTGCTGCAGACGCCACTCTCTCGTCGCGTCGGAGATTCTCTTGTCGTCGAGTATGGAAATGACCCTGTCCCTGTCCCAACGGTGGTAATCCTTTTCGACGGCCTCGCGCAATCCGTCCCAGTTTTCTGCCACAGGGTGCAACGAAATGCCGTTTTTCCCGAGCTTGCTGTCTTTAGGGAGATTTTTCAGAATGAAGCGTCTGGCCGCTTTTGCACGGGCGGAAGCGAGATTGGCGTTGTGCTCGTAGACGCCTTCAGGGGATGCGTAGGAGTAGATGGTGATGCTGTCAATCTGCGGGGAAAGTTGCAGATGACGGGCTATCTGTTCGATGTTTTCGGAATTGTTGAGGTAGCTTCGGTCGATGTCGACCTCGTTCCACCGGTAGTAGAGTTTGTAGGTGTGAACCTGACTGTCGGACGTTGTGGATATGGATGCGACTTTTCCGCGTGAAGTTTCATCCTGAGCGGATGCCTCACCGGAATATGCCAACAAAACAGCGAGAAGGAAAGAATACACAAGTTTCCTCATAGCCACACAACACAAACATATTGCCGTCCATACAATAACGGCACGCACGCACACTTTTACTTTTGTGGTGCCTCAATAAACACTCTGTATGCCGGACGCTGCTCTCTTTTAGTTTTTTCATCAGTCCGGCGTAGTCGTTTCTCATTTCTTCAAAACATCGCAAAGTTAAGACTAATTTTTAACCTATCAAAACATTTGAGGCGAAATTTGCAGGGGGGGGGGTGCGTAAATGTTTAATTTATAGTTATTTGTGGACGAGGGCTCAAGTTGGGGTGTTTTTGTTGGAAAATCGTGCAAATTGACTAAATTTGGCGTGTCTTTCATTTTATGTGTGTTCCATGTAAAGAGATAGACCCTGAAAACCGCAGAAATTTAATGACGCAATTAATGACACGATGAAATTGATACTGAAGTCTCTAATGATTTCTTTGCTGATGGTCTCGTGCGGAAGGTATGGCGCGAGGCTGGAGGGGCTTGATGCGGCGATTGCGCGACAGAACGAGTACCGTGATTCCGTGGAGCGGCGCATTGCTGTGCTTGGGCAGGTGTTCGTGGCTGCACCGACTGACTCGCTAAAATGGGAGACTGCGCGTAAAATCTACCTGTGCAGCAATCACTATAGCCGCGACACAGTGTTCCGCTACCGGCGTCTGATGGAAGAACTTGCCTCCGACAGCCGTCAGGAACTGTTTTCTCGTATGGCCAAGGTCCGCATTCTCTTGGACAAGAACGAGAACGCCCTTGCCGAGCGGATGTTTCTCGACACCGACACTTCCGCCATGAAAGGAGGTCCGCTCCTGCTGGACTGGCTCAGTTGCCGTATGGTGCTCTACACTGAACTTGCCTCTGATGCCGTTCCGGGGTCGGCTGACGTCGACCGCTATGAGAAAATCGTGGCACAGACTCGCCGGCGCTATCTCGGAATTGACTCCACCTCCTTCTATGCCCGGAGGGTGAAGGCGCAGTTGCTTCGTGACAACGGTGAAACGGATGCTGCGCTCAAAGCTTTCGGACGGCTCTACAATGAAGAGAATACACATCACTACAAGGCGTCCGCAGCCTACAGCATCGCCAAGATATACGAGGCGGCCGGTGAGGAGGAACTGCGCTTCGACTATCTGGTGCGTAGTGCCGAGCAGGACTTTATGGCTGCGGAGAGGGGCTATATGTCTCTATATGAACTTGCTCTGATGCTGTATGACCGCAGGCAGTACCGAAAGGCGGAACAGTATATAAGTCAGAACCTTATGGATGTCACTGCAGGCAACTTCAGCAAGCGTTTGCTCAACACCGGCAAAGCCAAGCTCATCATCACTGAGACCTCGCGCCGGGTTGAGAGAACGCGCTTTATATGGCTTACTGTCGGTGTCTGCTTCATCTCGCTGCTGCTGATAGTCATCTTCATACTCTTCCGGCGAGGGCTCAGTCTTCAGCGCGGCCTTGAAGACACAAACCGGAAGCTCATCGACGCGAACAAAATCAAAAACGGATATGTGTTCCGCTACATGGAACTGTCCCTCCACTACATCGACCGCATAGGGGAGACCCGCAATGAGTTGCGCGCCCTCGGAAAGTCCGATGGGTTTGACGCCATGATGAAGGCTCTGCGTTCCCCGTCTGCCTTGTATGGCGAGTATGAGGACTACTATCGCATATTTGACGAGACTTTCCTCGGGCTTTATCCGGACTTCGTTGAACGGGTCAATGAACTCCTCGCCGAAGACAGCCGTTTCTCGCTTGAAGACGGAAGGCGGCTGCCCAAGGAACTGCGCATACTCGCGGCTATCCGAATCGGCATCACCGAAAGCGGAAAGATTGCCAAATTCCTCAAATGCTCGCCCAATACGGTCTACACCTACCGTACCCGGCTGAAGCGTTCCGCTCTTTGTTCGAAGGACGAATTTGAGGCGAAAATCGCGATGATATAGCATATAATTACCTATATGTATCTATATTTCGGCTGCACCGCAGGTACGGCCTCTTTGAGGATATATCCGTTGGTAATCAATGAGTTATATTTGATTTAACGAAATTGTAACATCATTTTAATCTATATTTGACTACCCACCTATGTCTTTTTTCTTTAGAATTGTCCAATTTTGCAAAGAACTAATAACAAAGTCTTATGAAGATTAGACTAATCATAGCGACGTTAACCGCGCTTCTTCTTCCGGCACTCTCGTTCATGACGGTGGCACAGGATGACGGAGCGCGTTTTTCTGTCTCGGGGACCGTTGTCGATGACGGCGGAGAACCCCTCTCCGGCGCTTTTGTGATGGTTGTCGGCACGTCAAACGGCACGACCACCGACGCTAAGGGCCAGTTTACTATTAATAATGTGTCTGCGGGAGATGTTCTCGAAGTCCAGTTTCTCGGATTCGCGAACAGCCGCGTTAATGCCGCAAAGGGAAAGAATGTCACCGTGGCGATGTTTCCAGACAGCAACCTTACCTTGAACGAGGCAGTGACCATTGCCTACGGCTCGGTGCGCAGACAGGACCTTACAGGTTCCGTCACCAACGTGAAGATGTCCGACATCAAGGACGCGCCTGTCCTTTCGGTTGACCAAGCCCTTCAGGGACGCATCGCGGGAGCGGACATTATGTCAACTTCCGGCGAACCGGGAGCGACGACTTCTATCCGCATCCGAGGGACGCGTTCGATTATCGCCTCCAACGAGCCGCTTATCGTTGTCGACGGTGTGATGGATGCCGTTTCCGACCTCGGAGACCTCAATTCCGCCGACATCGAGTCCATCTCGGTCCTGAAGGACGCATCCTCGACGGCTATTTATGGTTCCAAGGGTTCAAATGGTGTCATCATCGTCACCACCAGGCAGGGAGCCACCGGAGACCGTCCGCGCATCACCTTCAAGGCGGAGGCCGGAATCAGCCAGCTCCCTAAGGGACTGGATCTTATGAAGGCGTATGAATATGCCCAGTACCGCAACGACATTGCATATTTCACGTCCTCAAACGAGGATGCCGTTGATGGTGCCCCACTCTCGAAGTATCCCTACAAGAACCCGCTCTCGCTCGGGGACGGCACGGACTGGATTCATGAAATTATGCGCACTGCCGTCTATCAGAACTACAACCTCTCCGTCAGCGGAGGCTCCAAGGGTGGCAACTACTACGCCTCTTTCGGCTACAACGACACGCAGGGTATAGTGAAGAATACGGGTCAGAGGCGCTATACCGGACGAATCAACCTCGACCGCCAGCTTTACAAATGGTTGAAGGTCGGCTATAAGGGCTCGTTCACCTACCGCCATCAGGACAAGAACGTCGCGTCCATCGGAGGCACGGGCATCCGCTCCACGATGTACCTCAGTCCGCTGCTCAAGACGACAGACTACAGCATAATGGACGATGAAAACGGTGTTTCCTCAACCTACAATCCCCCTACGGCTCTCATCGCTCTCAAGACCAGCTATATGAATAAGGTGTCCCAGAACCATTCGGTCTATCTTGAAATCGAACCGGTGAAGGATCTCAAGCTGCGCAGCAGCAACTCGTACTACGGCTACCAGTCTCACAATTTCATCTATAGCCCGAGCTCCCTTCCGGCAAAGAACCCTGGTGAGGGAGGAGATGCAACGAGAACCGAGCGCGACGACATGACGCTTTCTTCGGAGAATACGATTACATACAATCTCAAGAGGAACGGGCACAAGTTCGACATTCTCGGGGGATTCACCGCCTACCGCTATGTCTCCAACTCTCTCGGTCTCACGGGTTCGGGCTATCTCGTGGATTCCGTGAAGTGGAACAATATGGGCGGCGTGACAGACAAGAACACCCTCGTTCCGTCTTCATCGACGCTCAAGACAATGAAGATGTCGGTGCTCGCACGCGCCAACTGGAGCTACCGTTCGCGTTACTATATTACAGTGACAGGCCGTGCCGACGGGGCGTCCAACTTCGCGGCGAACAATAAATGGGGATTCTTCCCTTCGGCGGCCCTGAAATGGAATGTCAAGAACGAGAAGTTCCTCAAGAGGGTGAGGTGGATTGACGATCTCGCTGTCCGTTTCAGCGCAGGTCGCACGGGAAATGATGCGGTCGATGCCTACAGAAGCCTCGAAAGGCTTACATCAACTTCCAAGGGCTACATCTTCGGAGGCAGTCAGGAAGCGGCCTACTACCGCGGACAGCTCCCGAGCCCAGACCTGACGTGGGAGAAGACCGATCTCTACAATCTCGCGGTCGACATGTCCTTCTTCAACAGCCGCCTCAACATCACGGCGGAGGGCTATGTCTCCAAGACCCGCGACCTTCTTATGGAGGTGCGCGTCGCCGACCAGACGGGCTTCAGCACCCATTTCGTGAACCTCGGAAACACTTCCAACTACGGAGCCGAGCTTTCCATTGAGAGCCGCAACATCGTTCGCCGCAACTTCACATGGACCACGAACCTCACCCTCTCGCACAACACCCAGACCGTTGACGACATCGGCACCTCCGAGTACATCTCCGTGGCCGACTCCGGCGGAAACAACCCGTTCATGATGCACGGATTCGTGAAGGGCTATCCGCTCAACTCCCTTTGGGGATTCCGCTACGGCGGGGTATGGCACAATCTCGATGAGTTCAAGCGCAACGAGGTCACCCATGCATACACCTCCGCATCAGTTCTGACCGAGGCCAATTACGCCTCCTATCTCGGAACTCCGCGCTATCACGACATCAACGGGGACGGCACCCTCGACCAGAACGACCTTGTCTATCTCGGCAACGCCGACCCGTGGCTCTACGGAGGATTCCAGAACACTTTCACATTCTTCGGAAACCTCAAGCTCGGAGTCTATATCGCATATTCCTTCGGGGGCAAGCTCTACAATTTCTCCGAACTCTACATGGCCGGAGGAAACAACACCAACCAGTACCGCTACATGGTGAACGCATGGCACCCTGTCCGCAATCCGGACTCCGACTATCCTCGTGCCGGCGGCTCTATGAGCAAGGACGTTCCGAGCGACAGGATGGTGTATGACGCATCCTACATAAGGCTCAAGAACGTCTCTCTCGGCTACACCTTCGACCTTTCCGAAAAGCTCAAGTGGATGAAGGACATCACTCTGAGTGTCAGCGGTGAGAACCTTCTCCTCTGGAAGAAGTACAATGGCTTCGACCCGGACGTCTCCTATTCGGGCTCCGACAGCGAGTCATCGACCCTGCGCCGCCTCGACATGGGAGCATATCCTAAGGCACGCACCATTGTCTTCAGCATTCAGGCAAGATTTTGACGGCGGGAACCCTAAAATTTCAGGAAAATGAAAGCAAGAAACATAATACTATCACTCTTGGCAGCGGCCGTTTTTCTTCCTTCGTGCAGTCTGAAGGAGGACGACTCGACCTTCGCCACTTCAGGGAACTTCTACAAAAACGCGCAGCAGTGCCGTGCGGCTCTGAACACCTGCTATATCCCGATGGAGGACATATATTCCTACAAGATGATGCTCGCCACTGAGTGCGTCACCGACCTCGCCTATTCGCGTTCGTCGACTCAGGACGCGTTTCTCGACATCTCACCGGCCAATCCGCGTTTCGGAGCCGATGTGTGGAAATACGGCTATCAGGGCGTGCGCTACTGCAACGGCGCGATTGCCGGCATCGAAGGCTCTTCGCTTGACGAAGACGTGAAGGCGCCGCTCGTGGCAGAGGGCAAGATTATGAGGGCGTTCTACTACTGGATTCTCACCTGTTTCTTCGGGGACGTGCCTTTCTACACGGAAGATGTCGCGGATGAGGCCATGCTGGCCAAGGTGGCGAAACTTCCGAGAATGTCGGCGGACGAGACCCGCGATTGGCTCATAGCGGACCTTCAGGGCTGCCTCCCGTCCCTCTCAAAAGTACGCTCCAACGAGATTTCCGACAATAGGGTCGGAGCCGCCGTGGGCTACGTGCTGCTCTCCAAGCTCGCTCAGTGGAACAAGAGGTGGGACGTTTCGCTTGCGGCCTGCAAGGAAGTGGAGTCCATTTACGGCAGTCTCGACCAATATCCTCTCTCCGACATCCCGTTCCGCATGAAGAACACTCCGGAGTCCATACTCGAAGTCCAGCACACCTACTCTGCCGCCGGACTGAGCTACACCTCCACTGTTGCCTGCCTCTGTATGCCGTACAAGCGCAGCGGCAACAAGTATGACGGGGTGGTCATTGAGGAACTCGGCGACAATGCCACGACCTACGCCCCGGCACAGGCCAACGGCTACACTATCAGCACCATCTATCCTCTCGATGAGACCAATCCGTCCGCCACGGACAAGAGGCGAGCGATGACCATAGTCCAGGAGTGGAACGGACAGGAGTTCAACACCATAAACACGAAATCCCTGACCGCCTTCTTCGGCCCGAAGTTCTGGTGTCCGAACATGCAGACCAACCACGACTCGAACAACTACAAGATTTTCCGCTATGCCGACGTCGTGCTCATGATTGCGGAGGCGCATTGCATGCTTCAGGACGATATGGACGAGGCTCTGCGCTACCTGAACATGCCTAAGAAACGTGCCGGCATCCGGGAATACGCGCGTCGCGACTGGAAGCGCATTATGGAGGAAATCAAGGTCGAGAGGGGACGCGAGCTCTTCGGTGAGTTCCAGAGGAAGTTCGACCTCGTGCGCTGGGGAACCTGGTTCGAAGTGACGGAGTCCCAGACACGTTCGTCAAAGATTAAAGAGAACATACTCCCGTGCCACCGCTACTACCCGATTCCTGCCGTGCAGGTTTCCTATTCCGGTGGAGCGCTCGACAACAACGAGTACGCGCAGTACGGAAGATGATGATACGAATTATACACTGCATAATTGAATATATGGATATGAAACCGATTTTAAGAAAATGTCTTGCGGCGATGACCCTCGCATCAGCGCTTTTTGCCGCATCCTGCCAGAAGGAGACCGAATCTCCGACGACTATGACTCTGGCCGTGAACGACAACACCATAAACCTTGAGCCGAAGTCCGGCAAGGAGCATGTGCTCGTCTATGCCAAGGGACAGTGGAACGCGGACTTTAAGGAAGCCGTGGAGTGGGCTGCGATTGAAGAAGGCAGCGGCACCGGTAACGGGGAGTTTATCCTCACTTATAAGAAGAATCCGGACATACTCCGTAGGGCGGAAATTCTGCTCACCGCCGCCGGTGTGGATAAAACCATAACCATCACCGTGAATCAGGAAGGCGAGAAGGGTACTCCGAAACTCGCGTTTGCCGAGAACGAAAAGTCCTACATTGCCTGGGAGGTGAAGGACGCGATTGCAGTCGAGTCCAACATCAACCAGAGCATGATTAAGGCGGAATCGTCTGTGGAGTGGATAGGCTCTCTCGAACTCAAGGACGGTCAGCTCTCTTTCAATGTTGCTGAGAACACTACCGGCGAGGCTCGCAAGGGCACGCTTACGGTTTCCTACACTGACATTGACGAGTCCGTTTATCGGGCTGTTGCCGAAATCACTCAGAGCGCCGAGCCGGGACATCTCGCGCTGAACGAGACCGTGATGGCAATCGAGGCATTTGCGGGCACAAAGAAGGCTCCTTGGGACTGCGTTCTCGGAACGTTCATGCCGGAACTTACCTCAAGTGTGACCTACGAGGGCAGCCAGAAGGACTGGATAAGCAATGTCACCACAACGACAGAGACTCTTTCATTCGATGTGACGGACAATGAGACCAAGGAAGCCCGCACGGCCGTGATTAAGGTTGAACTTGCGTCGAAGGGCATAGCTGTTGAACTCAAGGTTACTCAGGGCGTCAAGACAAGGAAGTATAGTTTCGAGGAACTTCGCGCTGTTCTTCCGTCTGCGGGCGAGCAGGCATTCGAAGGGGACTTCTTCGAAGGCGTGATTGTCGCTGACGCAGGTCAGAAGAATATGGAGACGAACCCGATGACCTCCGCCACTTCATACGATGACAATGAGTCTGCGATAACCAACTATGTCCAGTCCCTTGACGGCAAGTACGGCATGCGCCTCAAGTTTGCAACGGCTGCCGACAACACTCTCAAGAAGGGCGACAAGGTGAAGATTTCCCTTGCGGGAGCAACTCTCGTACGCGAGGATAATCCGGTGCGTTACACTCTCAGGGGAGTCAGTGCGAACAGCGTGACTGTAGAGGAAAATGTGCAGTTGACGGCTCGTCAGAAGACGATTGCTGAGCTTACGGATGAGGATGTCTACACCTTGGTAACACTTCCTGACGTCGAGGTTCCGTTCTGCTATGGTTCTTGGGTGAATGTACGTAAGGAATGGATTGACGCGAAGAGGATCAATTTTGATAACCGCATTTTGCGTGATGTGAACGGCAATGAAATAAGAATGATTGTAAACACGGACGCTGAGTGGTATCTTACGGATGCTGGAGTCCCGAAAGGTTCTGGTCCGGTTTCCGGCGTGATTGTAAATACCACAAGCGAATATTATGGCTCAGACATTCTCGGAAAATACCAGATTCGTCCGATGAAACTTTCTGACATAGAGATAAAAGATAACGGTTTCAGTGAAATCCTTGTCGCTTGGGATTATAGCACCGGTTTCAGTCGTGTATCATCCTTGGAGGCAACGACAGGTACAGGAACATTTGCCGCGTCATCTATGGCCCAGGCCAACACTTTCTTACAATTCAGGCATACGTCGCCATATCCGAAAGGTTATCCGAAAGGTGCAAATATAGATAGATCCGTATGGTGGAAAGATGGTGCCGCAAAAGATGCCGCCACATTCCAATTCTCAACGAAGGATGCCGCAGGAAAGAAGATGACCCTTTCTTTTGGAGCACTTATAGGCAACTATAAGGAAGAGGCAGCATCGCAGGGGCCTGTTCATTGGAATGTAGAATATTCGCTTGACGGAACGAATTTCATTCTTATTGAAAAAGTGATGATTCGTCCGATGGGCGCAGAAAAGTCAACTTTGCTGTTCCTTCCTGCGTCATTGGATGACCAATGTGTTGAACTGCCGGATGCAATTGCCGGCCAGGACAATGTGACTATCCGTTTTATTGCAGCAGATGATGCCACCATGGATTTCTCGAAAAAGGATTATTCCGCGAAGGTTGTCGATGGGTGCAATTCCAGGCTTGTAATAGGCCCAATCGCCGTGAAATACAATAAATGACAGAGATGAAACCAAGTTCAATCATAAGAATATCAACTGTCGCTTGGGTGGTGTGGGCTCTTGCTGCCTGCACCTCGATAGACAGGGAAAAGTTCGACTTTGTGGAATTCGGCGTCTCCGAAACCGAAATCGAGTTCCCGGCCAAGGCCGAATACAAGGACGGGAAGCCTGTGACCGAACTCCAGAAGGTAATCGACATCTACTCCAATCAGGACTGTGTCCTGGGCTATGCCGACTCCGAGGTTGACTGGATGCGTATCCGCGACCTTGACTCATGGCAGATATGCCGCCAGATAGCTTTCAGCGGCGACTGCTCCTTCCGCATAGAGTGCGACCAGAACGGTGACTACGCCCGTATGGTGAAGCTCGTCGTGAAGGCAGACTCCCGCACGGACACAATCTTTGTCAAGCAGAACGGCAAGCGCGTGCCGGAGCTTTCCCTCGTCCGCTCGTCCGAACTTCTCGACGGCGACAAGGACAGCAAGTTCAGCGTTGCCTACACTACCAATGTTTCCGAATGGAAAGACATATTCTGCAAGGTAAGCTACACCGGTGATGCTACTGACTGGATTACTTCGGCGACTGTGGAAGAGGGTAGCGTCAGCATCGCCTGTGCGAAGAATCCGACGGATGACCTCCGCACAGCTTCGGTGAAAGTCTGCTACACCGACGGCTTCGGCACCGAATACGGCCAGACTCTCTACATTGTCCAGAAAACAAAGGACAACGGTATCGGCAAGTCCATGTCCTTTGCAGAGGTTCGTGCGCTTGGCCGCAGCGGCGAGAATGTGGCGATTGACGAGACCGTGATAATCGAGGGCTACATCGTAAGCAACCGCGAGAGCGGCAATGTCGGCGACAACGAGAAGGTTTCGACGACCATCACAGACAATACGGCATATCTCCGCAAGGCATACATCGAAAGTCTCGACGGACAATATGGCTTCCTCTTGAGGATGGAGACTGCGGACGACAATATCTTCGGGCATTACGACAAAGTATCGCTTCTTCTCAAAGGCGCGGAAATCCTGAAGGAGGACAATCCGGAGAGATATGAAATCAGCGGACTCACCGTGTCGAATGTGCTCGTCCGCGAGGCCGGTTCGGCAAATGCGGTTCCGTCGAAGGAAAAACATATCTCCGAACTCACGGACTCCGACATCTACACTTATGTCACTCTCAAGGACTGCGAATTTCCGGTCCGCAAGGGGGCGCTCACTCCGGTGAATGATGCCTACACGCTCTCTCATGGAAAAGGAAACATCTCAAAGTATCCGCGTCTTGTACGCGATTCGGAGGGTAAAAGCATATACACCTACACCAGCACGACCTGCCCTTACAGGCGCGACGGCGTGAAACTTCCATACGGCAGCGGGACGCTCAAGGGGGTCATAGTTCATGAACTTTTCCCTAACTATGTCTATGGCGACAGCGACGACGAGGACCTTTACGGCAACATCGGGCGTTACCAGATTCGTCATCAGTCCTACTCTGACATCGGATTCGACAAGGACGTCTCGTTCTCGAACATACTCGTCGAGTTCCGTTATGCAGCAGGCTTCAAGACCGTTGACGGCGTGTCGTATTTCCCGGCGACCGAAGGCGACCCTACCGCGAAGTTCTATCACACGTCCGGCGGAGGCATCACCAAGTGCCCTTCGACTTTCAACTACATTGGCTGGACTGGAACCAACTCCGGAGTGGCTCCTTTCAAGGGTCATGTGGGTTTTGACTCGTCGCTCGCCGAGCCGCTCGGCTACTCGTTTGCTGAAGGCTATGTCTTTGACTATTCCAAGACCAATGATGACGGAAGAGGCAAGGTGGGCTCTACGAACAAGTGCACCTACAACGGGGCTTCTACAACTCTCCTTGACGGCTGGATGAACAAGACATGGTGGGCTTCAGAGGGCTCGGAGCCGGAATCTTGGATAATCGAGTTTTCGACCAAGGGCATAAGCGCGGAGCATCTTTCCATGCAGTTCACATCATACGGCGCGGAGACAAGTTCCACCGGCAAGACTCCATACAACTGGACAGCGTGGTGGTCGGAGAGCGGAGACCTCAAGGACGCTTCTGCGTGGACGAAGATTGCCGACTATGTGGTTCCGGACGGCGTGGCAGGTGCGGCCCAGCAGGATTGGCAGCTCCCGGCGTTCAAGCAGTACGATTTCCCTCTTCCTGCTGAGATGCTCGGGAAAGACAGGGTCTACATCCGGCTTCAGCCGTCCGACCGCTACACGAACACCTCCTATTTCGGCGAAGGACTCGCTCCGGCTGGGGCAAAGTCCGGTAATGGCATAGACTACTTCGCCGTAAGGTATAATTAGGCTCGCGTGCTAAGACAATGATTCAGAAATTCAATGCTATGAAAAGAATGCTTATTATAATGTCGGCTCTATCTCTTGTGATGTGCACAAAGGCCGAGCCGGTGAAACCGCAGACCGAGTATTCGGAGCAGGAGCGGCCGGAGCAGGTTCGGATTAGGGTGATGTCGTCGAACATCCGCAGCGGACAGTCCGACGCCGGCATACAGCTGTGGTCGTACAGAAAGTTCGCCTATATGAATATGCTCAGTGACACCCAGCCCGACATCATAGGACTGCAGGAGTGCAATGAGGAGAAAGTTCAGACACTCTCCATCGCTTCCGAGTATGGTTTGTGGCGAGTACCGACCTATGACGGATCGGTTTCTAATGTCACGGACGATCATCTTCCTCCGCTTGTGATAATGTATCGAACGTCAAAGTTTGAACTTCTCGACAAGGGCGTTTTCTACTACAACGAGGCAGACCCTTCGGTTCCGTGCCACAATCCTTGCGGAGCTTCCGGCTGGCAGGTTCGCGGAAGCGTATGGGTGAAGCTTCAGCTTAAGGAGAACGGAAAGATTGTCTATTTCTTCGACACCCACTACACCCACGACCCGGAGGAAATCATAGATCCGGAGACTGGCAAGAAGCACTACAACATTGAAGAACGCCGCAAGGCTTCGCTGATTGCCGTGGAACAGATGGAAAAGATTGTGAAGGAGAAAGATGCTGCGATGTTCCTTGTCGGAGACCTTAACTGCTCGCTTGCGGACGGTGCCACGCGCAACGGCCCGCGCAGCCTTGAGCCGCTGACCGAGTATATGTGGTCGGCGCGGGAGGATGCGCACTCTTACGATGGGGCAATCAGCTTCAACGGCTTCACCGAATACAAGAACGGCAAGATTGGCAACATCGATCACATCTTCTACCGCGGAGCAGAGGCCCTTGACTTTGTGACGGTGAACAGCCCCGACTATGGCGTGACCTACATTTCCGACCATTATCCGGTTATGTGCGGTTTTGAAATTTAGAAGCTATGAAGAAAATCCTGTTAATGTTTATCTCGCTTTCGGCTGCGGCGTTGACGATGAGCGCCGCACCGAAGGCATATACCTTGAAATCGCCTGACGGAAGGCTTGAAATGCACATTTCGACTGTAGACGGCATCCGCTACGACGTGCTCCACGAGGGCATGCTCCTGCTTGAGCGGTCGCAGGCCTCGATGACGCTCGGCGACGGCACGCTCTACGGCGGACCGGCCATGAAGGTACGTCGCGCCCGCACCCGCAGCGTTGATGAGGTTGCCGAGGCCGTGGCCTACAAGAAGTCCGAGGTTCGCGAAAACTTCAACGAACTTGAACTGGACTGCGGTGGCTACAAGGTCATCTTCCGCGCATACGATGACGCCTGCGCCTACAGGTTCATATCCCTTTCCCGCACTCCTTTCACCGTCACCGATGAACAGGCGGATTTCCGTTTTGCGGAGGACTGGTATGCACAGATTCCGTATATCAATAAGAAATGGAAGGGAAGTCTTGAGGATATTCTCGTCAACGATTTCCAGTGCACCTACACCCGCTCGAAGTTTTCGGAGTGGAAGGAGCGCTGGAGCATAGTCCCGCTTCTTGTCGAATGTCCTCAGGGCAAGAAAGTCGTGCTTACAGAAGCCGACCTTATGGACTACCCCGGAATGTTCCTCTATAACTATAAAAAAGGAGGGGAGACGACGCTCAGCGGCTATTTTGCGCGGATTCCGGACAAAACCGAAATCGGAGGACACAATATGGTGCAGGAGATGGTATATACCCGTAAGGACCATATCGCCGAATTTGACGGGGCGACGTCGTTCCCTTGGCGCGTAATCGTCGTTTCCTCCGAGGATAAGGAACTTGCGGACTCCGACATCGTCTGGAAGCTCGCGACTCCAGCCTCAGACACCGACTGGTCTTGGGTAAGGCCCGGTAAGGTCGCCTGGGAATGGTGGAACGCGTGGAACCTGAAGGGTGTGGATTTCGAGACCGGCGTCAATGACGAAACCTACCGCCACTACATCGACTTCGCTGCGGAGAACGGCATAGAGTATGTGATTCTCGACGAGGGTTGGGCAGTGAAATATGCCAACGACCTCATGCGGGAAGTGCCTGAGATTCACCTCTCTGAGCTGATTCCTTATGCCGCCGAACGCGGTGTGGGCATCATTCTCTGGGCGGGTTGGTGGCCGTTTGCGAAGGATATGGAGAATGTCTGCCGGCACTATTCAGAAATGGGTGTCAAGGGCTTCAAGGTGGATTTCATGAACCGGGACGACCAGCCTATGGTCGACTGGTTCCGCAGGGCGGCCGAGATGTGCGCCAAATATCACCTGCTTATGGACTTCCACGGTTCCTACAAGCCGACCGGACTCCAGCGCACCTACCCGAATGTCGTGAACTTCGAGGGTGTGCACGGGCTTGAGCAAATGAAGTGGAGCGACCCGTCGGTGGATCAGGTGACCTACGACGTGACCATCCCGTTCATCCGCCAGGTGGCCGGTCCGATGGACTACACTCAGGGTGCGATGCGCAACGCCACACGCAAGAACTATTTTCCTGTGCGCTCCGAGCCTATGAGCCAGGGCACGCGCTGTCGTCAACTTGCGGAATATGTCGTTTTCGAGTCCCCGCTGAATATGATGTGCGACTCTCCGACTAACTACAGGGCAAATCAGGAATGTACCGATTTCATTTCGGCAGTTCCGACAGTCTGGGACGAGACTGTGGCCATTGATGGAAAGGTGGCGCAGTATGTTGTGGTGGCCCGGCGCTCGGGTGACGTATGGTATGTCGGGGCTATGACCGACTGGGACGCGCGGGAGATGACGCTCGACCTCGGCTTCCTGCCTGAAGGGGAGTATGAGATTGAGATTTTCCGCGACGGCGTGAACGCGAAAAAGATAGCCTCCGACTACAAGAGGGTTGTGGAGACGCTTCCTTCCGACCGGAAAGTGAGCCTGAGCATGGCTCCTGGAGGCGGATGGGTTGCAAGAATCTATTGACAATTTTGTGAAGATGAAGAAAATAAAGTTGGGACTGTTTCCCAAAGTGCTGATTGCCATAGTGCTCGGCTCGCTGCTCGGTCTTGTGGCACCGGATGTGCTCGTGCGCATTCTCAAAACATTCAATGTTCTGTTCGCGCAGATTCTCAAGTTCATCGTGCCTCTGCTCGTGCTCGGCCTTGTGACTCCTTCTGTTGCGAACCTCGGCAAGGGCGCGGGCAAGATGCTCATTGCCGTGATGACCATTTCCTATCTTTCCACGGTCGGGGCAGGACTTTTCTCCTACGGCTGCGCGAGCGGACTGCTTCCGCACTATCTTGAGGTCGGCGAACTTTCGGCGACGGCGGCTGATGCCAAGACTTTCGCGCCCTACATCGAACTCAAGATCCCGCCGATATGCGACATTCTTACTGCCCTGCTGCTGTCGTTTATGGTCGGTGTCGGCATCATATTTACAAATTCCACGGCTCTCAAGAGGGGATTCGACGAATTCGGGAACATAGTGAAACTCACCATCGAGAAGGCGGTCATACCATTCCTCCCGTTCTACATCTTCACGATGATGTGCGAGATGAGCGCGTCCGGAAAACTTTCCGTGGTGATGGGCTCAGGAGTGAAGATTATCGCTACCGGTGTCGCCTTGTCGATATGCTACCTTATTCTTCAGTACCTCATTGCAGGCGCGGTTGCCCGCAAGAACCCTTTCAAGTGTCTCTGGAACATCATGCCGGCTTATTTCACGGGTTTTTCGCTCTGTTCAAGTTCGGCGGTGATTCCGGTCACTCTCGAATGTGCGATGAAGAACGGTACGCGCAAGGACATTGCCGATTTCGTGATTCCGCTCTGCTCCACGGTGCACATGTGCGGCTCGACGATAAAGTTGACGGTGACTTCCGTTGCCGTGGCCTATATGTGTGGGATTGAAATCACGCCTGCGATGTTCGTTAATTTCGCTCTGATTCAGGCTGTTGCGGCAGTCGCTGCCCCGGGTGTGATGGGTGGAGTGCTCATGGCTTCAATCGGGCTGCTTGAGTCTGTGCTGGGCTTCACCCCTGACCAGTGCGCCCTGATGATGACGATTTACCTCGCCCTCGACGGCTACGGCCCGGCCTGCAACGTGAGCGGCGATGCGGCGATTGCGCTGGTGATTGACAGAATTTTTGGCTCAAAAATCTGATTCAAACACATCCTTTTGTTTATAAGTAATGTAATCAGTTTTTTAGTTAATTACTATTTATAGTTAATAATCCTTTTAGTATGAAGAAGTTCCTGAAAATATTTCTCGCCGCTGCACTCGTGGTTTCGACGCTTGTCGTTGCTGATGCGAGGCGCAGGCCGAAAAAAGCGGCAGATACAAGGCTTCGTCTGATTTCCTACAACATCAGGATGACGACCCCTAAGGACACGGGACTCGCGGACTGGGATGCCCGCAAGTTTGCGTCAATCAATATGATACGCACGGAAAAGCCCGATGTGTTCGGACTTCAGGAGCCTCGCTGGCCGCAGTTGGACTACCTCTATGCCGAACTTCCCGATTACGACCACTACGCCGAGGACAAGGAGGGCGGACTCAAGGAGTCGCAGTGCGAGGCGATTTTCTGGCTCAGGGACAAGTACGAGCTGCTTGACAAGGGAATGTACTGGCTCAGCACCACCCCGGAGAAGGTTTCCAAGGGATGGGATGGCAACCGCCGAATAACAGTCTGGGTGCACCTGAAGGATAGGCGGACCGGCAGGGACTTCTGGTATTTCTGCACGCACATGGACCATCGTGGCATGACGGCACGTCAGAAGGCAGCCGAGCTGAATGTCGAGAAGATGACGGAGATAGCCGGCGACAAGGCTGTGGTCTTCCTTTCCGGCGACATGAATTCGCAGCGCGACAGCAAGACCGGCAAGTTCCTGGAACCCTACGACGGCTGGATGGACGATGCACGTGAGAGAGCAAAGAAAACCGATGACCATCGCACCTACGGCGGCTTCAGCGAGACCTCCCGCAGCCTCTGGCTCGACTACATCTTCTCCCGCAACGCCACCCCTCTGCACTACCGCACTCTCGATTCCCCGACAGCCTACGGCCTGGCCCACATCTCCGACCACTATCCGATTTGCTGCGACTACGAGTTTTAGGCTGGCCTACAAGTGTTCTGTTGGGATTCGCTCCCTTTGGTCGCGGTTCCCTTACCCTGCCACGGGCAATCTTACAAGCGTTGGGGACGAAAGCTTGCGCCGGCTTTGCCGGCTTGGCTTTTGTGTTTAAAAAAGGCCTTACGGGAATTGGGGATTCCCGACGGCTTTTTTTAACACAAAAGCCCGCTGTCTTCGACAGCGAGCTTTCTCTATGCTTGTGATCCGGTTGGGATTCGAACCCAAGACCCACAGCTTAGAAGGCTGTTGCTCTATCCAACTGAGCTACCGGACCAATCCTCCTCTTTATTGACAAGATTGCCATAAGGGAGTGCAAAGGTAGACAATTTTTCAGAAATCGCAATATTATTTCTGCAAAAGCCGCTGCAAAAAGCAGTTGCGATGGCCTGCCTTTAGTCCCTTTTCTTGGCAACGGCCTTTCCGGCGAACTCAATACCGAAGACGAGTGCAAGACCGAGTGCGGCGAAGAGTATCGCTCCGGCGATGTGGGCATCAGCGACCGGGAATGTCACCGTGCCGTCCGCTGCAGCGAGTCCGGGGAGGGTGGGGAAGTCGTCGGCTTCGTGCCATGGCCATACTTTTACGAGTGAACCTATGATGAATCCGGCAAGGACAAGCGTGGTCTCACGGTTCCAACGGGCGAGCAGCCAGTGAAGGAACTTGGAAAAGGTCACTATGCCGATTGCTGCCCCGACAGCGAACACGCAGATGATCAGCAGGCAATGCCCCCAGCTCATCGGCCCGGTGGCGAGTCCGGCCGTAACCTCTTCTGCGCGTCCGAACGATGTCAGTCCGGCCACGGCTCCGAGCACATAGTCGTACTTCCCGAGGATGAGGAGAATGAAACTGCCGGAGATTCCCGGAAGAATCATCGCGCAGATGGCGATGGCTCCGCATAGAAACACAAACCACAGTCCGTCAGGCGTCTCGGTCGGAGTGAGTGTGCAGATTACGGCTCCGAGCCCGACTCCGAAGACCGTGAGGACGACATCCTTGAACTTCCATCCGGAAATTCCGCGCAGGATGAAGATCGATGATGCGACGATGAGCCCGAAGAAGAACGCCCATGTCTGAATCGGGTGGTTTTCAAGAAGCCAGGTCATCAGTTTCGCCAACGAGAAGATGCTGACAAGTATGCCGACGAGTACAGATACGAGGAACGTCCCATTTATGTGCTTCCAGAACTCGCGGAATTTTCCAGTGAAAAACAGCTTGAAGGCCGTCTTGTCGAAGTTGTGTATGGAGCCGACAAGTTCCTCGTAGATTCCTGTCATGAAGGCGATTGTGCCTCCGCTTACGCCCGGAATTACGTCCGCTGCACCCATTCCGACGCCCTTGAGTGCCACGAGGGCATATTTCTTCAAATTGAATTTCATCTTTTACTCAAATTTCGCAATTATCATTTGACAACCATTGGCAGATACTCCAGAATGCTTTTCAAGCACTTCACGCTGTCGTGGAAGTTCATCTGAATGCTGTCGATCTGCTCGGGTGTCGTGAAAGTCATCCCGAATGGGGAGCCTTCGTAGTCGCGTCTGCCTATGCAGAACTTCGCCGGCACAATGCCGGAAAAGCAGCGCACGGCCGGACAGCAGTTGTCAACGAGGCAGATGAAAAGTCCTGCCGTATCCGCCTTAAGTTCACCGATGATTTCCTGTGGAAGTGTTCCGCAGAACGCGAGGTTCCGTTTCAGAATAGTGGTCCTCACCCCTGTTACGATGATCTCGTCCTTTTCGTGCCTGCTCATGTCCAGAAAGAACGGCTTTAACTCAATTCCCGCCGCTGCGAAAAAATCTTCTGTAATCTTCTGGCATTCATCGAATTCCACATCCTCTACGTCGAAGAGAACAATAGCCCTCTTCACTTCGGATAACGGGACTAAGCCGTGATCTCCGGTGTAGCCGTGCCTTTTCAGCTGGCGCTTGACCGCAAGGTTTGTGATGAATCCCATGGCTGCTTCCTTATTGTATCTTCAGGGCCGAGCGAGTCTCGGAGATGAGTGCCTTGATTTCCTTTTTTGCCGCCTTCCAGCGTGGGATGTCAATCTTGGTACCGATGACCTCCACGACCTTTGCCGCGATGATTGACCCTATTTCTCCGCAGACCTTGAGCGGCATTCCAAGAGAGTGCGCGTAGAGGAATCCTGCCGCGTAGGTATCTCCGGCGCCGGTTGCGTCAATCGGATCGGCGGGCCATGCCTCGATGTAGTGGTATTCGTTGCCTTTTTTGACCATCGAGCCGTTCTTTCCGATTTTCACGATTGCCGTCTTTCCATGTGCTGCAATTTCATCGAGAGCCTCTCTGGGCTCCTTTTTCGTGAACGCCTTCGCCTCGGTCTCGTTCGCGAACACGATGTCGACATAGTTCTCCACGATGTCGTGCAGGAATGCCTCGTTCGACTCCACCACATTGTATGATGCCATGTCAATCGAGATTATGCACCCCGCGTCCTTTGCCATCTCCACGGCCTTGCGTATGAGTGCCTGGTTCTGAACGAGGTAGCCTTCGATGTGAAAATAGTCGTAACCTTTGAAATATTCCGGCTTCAAATCCTCCGGCACAAGTTCCAGCGCCGCTCCCATATAGTCCGCAAAGGTCCTCTCGGCATTCGGAGCCGTAATCAGGACCATTGCCCTTCCCGAAGGGTTCTTTCCTTTGAGCAGGATGGACTTGATGCCGTACTGTTCCTGGTCGCTCTTGAACAAATGTCCGAGGTCGTCGTCGCCGATTTTGCCGATGAAAGCCGAACGCATTCCGAAGATTGCCGTGCCTGTAATCGTGTTCGCTGCCGAGCCTCCGGCTACGTACTGAACTCCCAACGGTTTGAGTTTCTGGAGGATACGGTCTCCGGTTTCTTTGTCGACGTGCTGCATGCTTCCACGCGGAATGTGGTATTCGTTGAGGAACGAGTCGTCGGGAAGGACCGCGAGGATGTCAGTGAGGGCATTTCCTATGCCGAGGATAGATTTCATATTTCTCTGATTTTCCGAATATTTCAAACGAACAATCCGCAAAGATAGCGAAAAATTCGGTAACTTTGCATCCTTATCCTTCTCCGCGAGATTAACGACGCGCGCTGACAAGGGAAAATTAAAGACGCAGATATGTCCCGAAAACTGAAAAATGTGATAAAATATGTGCTGTCACTTGGTGTGGCCGCCCTGCTCATGTATTTCTGTTTCAGGGGAGTGAACTGGACGGAATTTGTCGCGAGCCTTTCCGGCTGCCGGTGGTGGTGGGTGGCGGCGAGCATTCTCGCCGGCGTGCTCTCCAATTGGTTCAGGAGCGAGCGATGGCGTGAAATCCTGCTTCCGGTGGACGGACATACAGGGCATGTTACCACGTTCAATGCGGTGAACATCGGCTATCTCGCCAATTTCGTGTTCCCTCGCATCGGGGAGTTTGTCCGTTGCGGCGTCATATCCAAAGACTCGAAGGACGGAAAGGCCAGCTATGACAAGGTTCTCGGAACGGTCGTTACCGAGCGAAGCCTCGACATGATCGTGATGCTGCTGATACTCTTTGTTTTCCTCCTGGTCAAATGGGACGAGTTCGGGACATTTTTTGTGGACAGGATGTGGATTCCGCTTTCGCAGCGACTGAGTTTCAGTCTTTGGTGGATTGTTGTCGCGGTGGTTTTCATTATGGCCGCGGCCATCTGCTTTATTATACGTTACCGTGAGCGCAGCGCCTTTGCGGGGAAATTGTGGAAGTTCTGCCGAGGGCTTTGGGACGGCATCGTGAGCTGCTTCAGGATGAAAGGATGGTGGAAGTTTCTGCTGTACACAGCGCTTATCTGGCTGATGTATTTCCTGATGAGTTACATGTCCCTCCGTGCCGTTCCTCTTCTTGACGACCTTTCCGGAACGGACGCGCTTTTTCTGATGCTCGCAGGAAGTCTCGGTTGGGTGGTGCCGGTTCCCGGCGGGTTCGGGGCGTTCCACTACATCGTCGCCCTTGCGCTGAGTACTGTCTACAACCTTCCTTTCGAGCTCGGAATCATATTCGCCACCATATCACATGAATCGCAGTCGCTCATGATGGCCGTGACCGGACTGTCCTCGTATGCCGCGGAGACACTGCGCAAATGAATCTGGTGACAATAAATAGGATTATATATATGTTAACCATATAACGCTCAAAAATATGAAAAAGAGAATTCTTCTCATCTCAGCGCTCGCTATGAGCCTCGTCCTTTCACTGAACATGTCAGCGCAGGACAAATGGAAATTTACGGAGGCAAGTGAACTCACTCTTGTCGGCAAACTTTTCCCGGACACTCCGGTGCCATATCACCATACCACCGCCTCACTTTCGCAGGAGTAGTGGATAGACAACTCACCATCGAC